>Ga0157371_10000052_pt1 | contig 179522 bp, 169 predicted proteins | sample C45metaG_FD_113462 | JGI IMG/M metagenome (GOLD analysis project Ga0157371, IMG submission 113462) | Corn rhizosphere microbial communities from Kellogg Biological Station, Michigan, USA - C4-5 metaG | ecosystem: Host-associated > Plants > Roots > Rhizosphere > Soil | place: USA: Michigan...
ATTTAGTTGATGGTTTTTTGGTTGTCGGTTGATGGCTGAAAATCATTCTTATATAAAAAAGGAAGCTCATTATGAAGCTTCCTTTTTTTGCAGGACGGGTATCTTGCAACTCATCAGTTTATATTCGCCAAGATAATTTTCGATTTTGTCGATTTCGTCATCTGTTATTTTCAGGTGAAGTTTTACATTCCCGAAGTTGTTTCCGTTCAGATATTCAACGTGTGCATTGACGATTTTATAACTGATTTTATAATGATTGTAAATCGTATAAAGCAGAATATCCAATCTGATTTTTCCATTGAGTTCTATTTCCAGAATAATTTCCTTTGTTGGCTTCGGAACGAAATTGTTGCCAAAAGTGTCTTGTTTGTAAATCATAGTCATATCTTATTTTGGTGAGTTGTTGAATTTATTCTGAATCGGAACAATGAGAAAATTATAAATGTAACAACCGACACAGATCTGGAAAACGCTTTCCAAAGCCGCCAAAGCGATCAGTACAATTCCGAGAAAAATCCCGATTTGAGAATCATAGAAGAATGCAATCAAAAGTGTCATTGCAAACCCCAACATCGCAGCAAATCTTTTTGGAGCTCCGAAAACCATCTTTTTTTCAAAATACAGAAACTCGGTTACTTTTTTCGCAACAAAGTACAATGGCGAAATGAACAATCCTGTGGCACGAAGGAAAAAGTCGAAAGCCAATAACAGCAATAACCATTGTTGCTGGAAATGGATTCCAAAAACAGTGATCAAAATCACCTGATAAGCAACAATCGACGACGCACTGTCATCAACGTAGATATTTTTGTTAGCAAATTTTCCCATAGTCTTATATCAATTTTAAAATAAAAAAAGCTCTACCGAAATAGGTAAAGCTCTATACATATTCTCTCCTATCCAATGATTCACTTGGAGTTACACATTATGATTTGAGAGAATAGGCGTATCATTTAATCTTAATTCTACTGCAAATATAGAAATTATTTAATTCCCACCAAATAAGTATGAATTAAATTTCAAAAAAAAATAAGATTACAATTCTCCTATTTTTTTAATTTTATTAGAATTCGCTAATCCATTGGGATTACAACCAGGCTCGCCTTCTGGAATTTTCAGGTTTTTGTCTTTGTAAAATTTTTCCCAAAAAGCATTCGTCTTATTGGTTTTTGGGTCGATAAAAGTCATTGGTTCCAATGTGAAAATTTGATTATCACGGAAAGCTCTTTCCACAAAATCTGAACAGTAATAGGAATTCTCATCCAAAATATAATTGAAATTATAAGGTTTTCCAACCAAAGTCTCTGCTTTCGAAACAGAATTTGGAATCGATGAATGAAATTCTGATTTCAATCTGTAAACATCAATTTTTTGTCCGGATTTGGTTTGCTCTTTTAAGAAAGAATGAAGTTTTTGTTTCTGAGAACCTCCTTTCGGCGCGGCGTGAAGAACATACAGATGATGGTCTTCTTTTTTTACGATGCCAATATGGTCATAAGACGTTTTCTTTTCTGTCTGAGTCACATTATTAATCGCTCCAGACAATCCGGAATCCACAGATGGCACGAAAAGCAAATCGCCGTTTTCCAAAATAGAAGTGTTGTAGGTTTTGCAGCTTGTTAAAAAAAACAGCGCAAAAATAAGGTAAACTAAATTACTTTTTATAATTCTTTTCATACATCGCAATCCATTCATCCACTGATATTTTCCGGCAAAGTTCACCCAACAAATCATAAGTAAGATCTTCTACTTTTTTGAATCTGATACAAGATTTTCCCATATCCAACTTCTTTCTAGAATGATTCGGAAATTCTTTGACAAACCAATCTAAAATCTTTTGATCAGCATAAATTCCCGAATGATAAAAAGCGATAAAGTTCTTTTGCGAAGCCACACTCAGGAAAGGCAAAGGTGTATCTTTTGCACAATGATAACCTGCAGTATAAGTTTCCATCGGTACAACCCAAGTCACCATTCCGTATTGCATCGTCTGCTGAAAACCTTTCGGAAGATTTGCATCCACAGTTTCCAAAAGCTTTCTGAAAGCGTCTCGTCTTTCCTCAGGAATCTGGGAAATATATTCTTCTATGGTATCAACAAAAATCTGCATTGGAAGATTTATTTTAAATCAAAAATACTAATTTTTTTGTTGATGAATTAAAGCTTATTTTTGTATTTCAAAGATTAAAAATAATGCCGAAAATATCGCAAAGAGCGCAGCATATGCCTGCATCACCTGTTAGAAAATTAGTTCCTTTTGCAACCGCTGCAAAACAAAAAGGAATCAAAGTTTATCACCTCAATATTGGTCAGCCGGACATCGAAACACCGCAAACTGCTTTGGATGCAGTAAAAAACATCGATTTAAAAGTTTTGGAATATGCGCTTTCAGAAGGTAATCTGGATTACAGAATTGCGCTCAGAGATTACTACCATTCATTAGGATTTAATGACCTTACAACAGATAATTTTATTGTAACAAACGGGGGTTCAGAAGCTTTGAATTTCGCTATTTCTACACTTTGTGATGATGGTGACGAAATTATTATTCCAGAACCTTATTATGCGAATTACAACGGTTTTGCCGGAACTTTCAACATCAACATCGTCGCAGTTCCTTCAACAATTGATACAGGATTTGCTTTACCATCAATTGAAGAGTTTGAGAAAAGAATTACAGATAAAACAAGAGCGATTGTGATTTGTAATCCTGGAAATCCTACCGGTTATCTTTATTCAAAAGACGAACTTCAGCAACTGGCTGTGATTGCCAAAAAGCACGACATTGTGATTATTTCTGACGAAGTTTACAGAGAATATGTTTACGACGGAGAAAAACAAACCTCGATGTTCGAGTTTCCGGAAGTGGCAGAAAACGTCATCGTAATCGATTCTGAATCAAAAAGATACTCGATGTGCGGCGCAAGAATCGGATGTTTGATTACACGTTCTAAAAAAATCCACGATGCCGCGATTTTGTTTGCTCAGGCAAGATTGAGTCCGGTTCTATTGGGTCAAATTGCTGCAACGGCTGCTCACAAAAACGATGCAGAATATATCGCCAAAGTGAGAGAAGAGTATACAAAAAGAAGAAACCTTTTGGTAAGCTTATTGAATGAGATCCCAGGAGTAATCTGTCCAAAACCAAAAGGTGCATTTTATTGTGGCGTGGAATTGCCCGTGGATGATACCGAAAAATTTGCACAATGGCTTTTGGAAAGTTATTCTAATAACAACGAAACTGTGATGGTTGCGCCAATGGGCGGTTTTTACAGCAATCCGGAATTAGGAAAAAAACAAGTGAGAATCGCATACGTTTTGAATCAAAATGACCTTAGAAGAAGTGTTGAGATTCTAAAAGATGCGATTGAAAAATACAATACAGAATTTGCTTAACTAAAAATTAACAAGATGAAAATAATCAAAATCGGATTTATACTATCAGCTCTTTCGCTTTTCTTATTGAACTGCAAAACGTCAGCGCAAAATACATCAATCCAATCGGTCTCTGTTACAAATACTTTTGGAAGAGGCGGCTCAACTTTTATCAACGCCACTAAAGATTCAGTCGAATCTTCTGCAAGAGGCGGAAGAACTCAGGAGTTTCCGGCTGTAAAGAAAAAAATCACAACAACAGATTGGCAAAAATTGGTTGCAGGAATTGACACTGCTCTTTTGGAGAAAACGAAAAGTGGCGAAAAACGAGGACATTACGACGGACCGGACGAGATTTTCAGAATCAAAACGTCTACAAAAGAATACGAATTTTACAACGTTCCGCAAGAATCTGCAGGTTACAAACAGTTGCAAAAGCTGAAAGCTAATCTCAATAATTTGCTTCCTCAAAATAAATAATGATACAGGAAAACATTTCTCTAAAACCATACAACACTTTCGGAGTCGATGTTTCAGCTAGATATTTTGCAGAAGTCAGTTCTGTAGAAGAACTATTAGAAACTCTCAAATTCTCTAACACAAAAACCCTCCCACTCCTTTTACTAGGCGGTGGGAGTAATATTTTGTTCACAAAGGATTTTGATGGATTAGCAATTCGCTTGAATCTGAAAGGAATTACAGAAGAGATTATTGATGACAATAAGGTTTTGGTTACGGCGAAAGCGGGTGAAAACTGGCATCAGTTTGTGATGTTTTGTCTGGATAGAAATTACGGTGGATTAGAAAATTTGTCATTGATTCCAGGAAACGTGGGAACTTCGCCGATGCAGAATATCGGTGCGTATGGAACAGAAATCAAAGACGTTTTTGAAAGTTGCAAAGTTCTGAATCTCGAAAATCTTGAACTCGAAACCTTAAACTCGGAACAGTGTCGATTCGGTTATAGAGATTCGATTTTTAAGCAGGAAGGCAAAGGAAAATATGTGATTTTGGAAGTAACTTTCCGACTGACTACAAAAGTTCACAGAATTGATGTTGAATATGGTGCGATTCAGTCAGAATTGGATAAAATGGGAATTGCAAATCCAACCATTCAGGATGTTTCGAAAGCTGTCATCAGCATCAGACGAAGCAAATTACCTGACCCAAAAGTGATTGGAAATGCCGGAAGTTTCTTTAAGAATCCAACCATACCGATTTCACAATTTGAAGATTTAAAACAAAAATTCGAGAATATCGCAGGTTATCCGAATGGTGATTTTGTAAAAGTTCCCGCCGGCTGGCTCATTGAGCAAGCTGGTTGGAAAGGGAAAAAAATCGGAAACGTAGCTTCGAATCAATTGCAGGCTTTGGTTATCATCAACGCGACTGGAAATGCAACCGGCAAAGAAATTTTTGATTTTTCGACGATGATTATTGATTCTGTAAAAGAAAAATATGGGATTGAGTTGGAGCGGGAAGTTAATATTATTTAGTTGAAATTTTTTGGTTTTTAGACTTAGAGTTTCTGATAAAATATTTAAAATTAAAAAAAATGAAAGTAGATATTTGGAGCGACACACGTTGTCCGTTTTGTTTTGTAGGAAAGAAAAACTTTGAGAAAGCACTTCAGGATTTTGCTCAAAATGATAAAGTCGAAGTCCATTGGCATTCGTTTCAACTCGACCCGAACATGAAAACCGATTTGTCCAAAAATCACTACGAGTATCTTTCCGAAATCAAAGGTTTTCCGATGGCTCAAATTATGCAGATGCACGAAAACCTCATCCAGGCTGGGAAAAATGCTGGCATCGATTTTAATTTTGATGAAGTGAAAGTTTCCAATTCTTTCAAAAGTCAAATGTTGGTTCAGCTTGCCAAAGAAAAAGGGAAAGCCAACGAAATGGAAGAATTGCTGTTCGAAGCTTATTTTATTTTAGGAAAAGATATTGATGACGTGGAAGTTTTGTCAGAAATCGGAGAAAAATTAGGATTTCCCAAAGAAGAAATTAGCAACGCCACTCAATCTTCAGAATTAAAAAATCTCGTCAATCATGATATTGAAGAAGCTTCTAATCTTGGAATCCGAGGTGTTCCGTTTTTTATCTTTAACCAAAAATATGCGATTTCTGGTGCACAACCAACGCATCTATTCTCTGAAGTTTTGGAAAAAAGCTGGACAGAATTTTCTGAAAATAATTCAAAATTTGACATTATTCAAGATGGCGATTCTTGCGATGTAGATGGGAATTGTTAAAATAATTTCAACAGTAAAATAAAACACACCAATGAAAATAGCAGTTCTTGGCGCAGGAAATATGGGTTTATCGTTTTCAAAATCATTTTTGAAATATGAATTGATAAAACCTCAAAACCTTCACCTCATCACAAGAAGCGAAAGCAAAAAAGAAAAAATAAAATCGATTTTTCCGGATTCTGAGATTTCGTCTTTTGATGAAGTGAAAGATTTGGAAGCAGACTTGATAATCATTGCGGTAAAACCTCAGGATTTCGCTTTTGTTGCAGAAAATCTGACTTTTAAAATTCCAGAACAATCTCTGGTTCTATCGATTATGGCTGGGATTTCTATTGAGAAAATTCAGAAATTTTTAAATCATAAATTTGTTGTTCGCGCAATGCCCAATTCCCCTACGCTTTTAGGAATGGGAATCACGGGTTACACCGCTGCAGACGGCATTTCTTTTTCAGAACTGATGAACGTCGAACGGTTATTGAATTCCACCGGACGCTCGGTTTATTTGGAAGATGAGAAACTTTTAGACGGCGTAACGGCGCTTTCCGGAAGCGGACCAGCATATTTCTACTACATCATCGACGCGATGATAAAAGCGGGAACGGAAATGGGAATCGATGAAAATCTTTCGAAATTATTCGTGAAGCAGACGATGTTGGGTGCATATCATCTCATTAATAATTCGGATAAATCCTTGGAAGAATTAATCAAAGATGTGGCATCAAAAGGTGGAACAACCGAAGCCGCTTTGAAAACTTTTGAAGACAATCAACTGAAATCTATTTTGCAAAAAGGAATCTTGGCAGCGGAAAATCGTGCCAGGGAACTGAATGGATGATTTTGGGTTTGAGGGTTTTTTGTGTTTGAGTATTGGAGAGTTTGAGAGTTGCGTTGTCAGGCTTAAGCTCTCAAAACCAATTTTTTATAAATCCAAAACCCAATAGCGACGCCGACTGTATTCAGAATGACATCATCAATATCGAAAACGCCGAGTCTGGTGAAGTATTGGAGACTTTCTACAATGACGATTGCTGAAAGAAAATTGATAACTAATAGTTTGAAATCATTCACTTTTGGAAAGATAATTCCCAGAAATCCGAATGGTGTGAACATTATGATATTCCCAAAAACATTAATGAAAATTGTTTTCCAGACAATACTTTCTTTAACAAAATTAAAGGTTGAAACCATCGGCAGTAACCTTACAGTATTAAAATCATACTGACTTCTCCCGAATCCGAAGAACATCAGATACAACAAAAAAATCGTGTATACGGGAATCAGGTATCTGTATAATTTGATAAATATCTGTTGATATTTTTCCTTCATAAAATCAATTACTTCCAAAAAGACGGCACAAAGATAGCTTGATAATTGATATTAATTTTATTATATTCGTTACAGTTAACATTCGCGATGAATTACGATTTAGAGAAAGAAAACAAGGAAATCCTTGCACGATATAAAGACCTCATTTCCAACACTTATAGAACGTTGGATGAGGAAAATAATAAGCTCATTCGAAAGGCTTTTGACATTGCTTTGGATGCGCATAAAGATCAACGCAGGAAAACCGGCGAGCCATACATTTATCATCCAATAGAAGTAGCAAAAATTGTGGCTAATGAAGTTGGTTTGGGAGCAACAAGTATTGCCTGTGCATTACTTCACGACGTTATTGAGGATTCAGAATATACTTACGAGGATTTGAAGAAAATCTTTGGAGAAACCATTGCCGACATTGTGAATGGTCTCACCAAGATTTCCGTAATGAATCAGCAAAATATTTCTGTTCAATCCGAAAATTACAGAAAATTATTACTAACACTTTCTGAAGATTTCCGGGTGATTCTCATCAAGATAGCCGACCGATTGCACAATATGCGAACGCTGGAAAGTATGCATCCTGTAAAGCAGAAAAAAATCGCCGCAGAGACCGCTTACATTTATGCACCTTTAGCACACAGATTTGGACTTTATTCCATCAAATCCGAACTGGAAGATCTATCTTTAAAATATAATAATCCAGATGTTTATAATGAAATTCTAGCAAAATTAGAAACAGCCAAAGAAGGTCGCGAAAAATACGTACAGGAATTTACCAAAGAAGTTTCTGAACAACTGAAAGAAGAAAATCTGAATTTTACCATCAAAGGACGAGCGAAAGCGATTAGTTCCATTTACCGTAAAATGCAGAAGCAGAATGTGACTTTTGAGGAAGTTTATGACAACTATGCAATCAGAATTATTTATAAATCCGACCCTCGAAATGAGAAATTCTTGGCTTGGAAAATCTATTCGATCGTAACTGATCTTTACCAAAGCAATCCTTCCCGAATGCGTGACTGGATTTCCCAACCAAGATCGACTGGCTATGAAAGTCTTCATCTTACGGTAATGGGACCTGACAAAAAATGGATCGAAGTCCAAATCCGTTCTGAAAGAATGAACGAGATTGCGGAAAAAGGTGTCGCCGCACACTACAAATACAAAGAAGGATACCGAAAAAATACCGACGATCAACGATTTGAAAATTGGGTTGCAGAGATTCGGGATGTTTTGGAGCAACAGCAAAACCTTTCTACATCGGAACTTCTTGATAATATCAAATTAAATCTTTACTCGAAAGAAGTTTTCGTTTTCACACCAAAAGGAGAAATCAAAATTCTTCCGACTGGTGCAACAGCTTTGGACTTCGCATTTTCTGTTCACTCAGATTTGGGAACTAAATGTCTTGGTGCGAAGATCAATGGAAAACTGGTTCCCATCAGTTATGTGCTTCAAAACGGAGATCAGATTGATATTCTTTCTTCTCAAAATCAAAAACCGAAACCTGATTGGCTGGATTTCGTAGTGACTTCGAAAGCCAAGTCTAAGATTAAGAATATTCTTAATTCAGAAAAAAATCAAAATACGGCTGAGGGAAAAGAAATTCTGCAAAGAAAAATGCGTCACGCCAAACTGAATTTCAACGATGAGGAAATCAATGGTTTACAAAAACATTTGAATCTTAAAACTTCTCAGGATTTATTTTTAGGTTTTCAAAATGGCACTTTTGACATTGGCGATATCAAAAAATATGCGGATGGAAAAAGTATTTTGAGCAATCTTTTCCAGCGTTTCAGAAAGACTTCTAACAAAGAACAATTTGTGGAAAAAGTTGATTCCAATCTGGATATGATTATCTTTGGAAAAGATGAAGAAAAACTGAATTATTCTTTTGCGAAATGCTGCACGGTGATTCCAGGTGACAAGATTTTCGGATTCATCACCATTTCAGACGGAATCAAAGTTCATAGCGAAAGTTGCCCAAATGCTATCAATCTAAGAGCCAACTACGATTATCGTGTTCTGCAAGCCAAATGGGTGAATGCTGAAAGCTTCAAAAACAGAATCAAAATTGAGATTGAAGGTCTGGATAGAATGGGAATGATTAACGATATCACAGCGGTTATCAGTGGCTCGATGAATATGGATATGAAGAGTTTGAGTATCTCGTCCAACGATGGCATTTTTACCGGAAATATCAATCTGGAAGTGAAAAACAAAAGTCAATTGGAAGAGACTTTCAAGCAGCTGAAAGGCATCAAAGGTGTTTCTAAAGTGAAGCGTGTATAATGATTTTATCCAAATACTTTCAACAATTTTTCCATAACAGCAAAAGTTCAGGAATCGTTCTGATTATATGTGTTCTGATTTCTTTGTTGATGGCCAACAGTTCGCTGTCAGGAAGTTTTCAGAATATTTTAGACACAAATGTCGGAACGGAAATATTCCATCTGGACTATTCGGTATCTATTTGGATTAATGATGGATTGATGGCAATTTTCTTTCTTTTGGTTGGTTTGGAAATCAAGAGAGAATTGCTGGAAGGCGAATTGTCTGACATGAAAAAAGCAAGTCTCCCCATCTTCGGTGCACTTGGCGGAATGTTGATTCCTGCACTTATTTATTTCGCTTTTAATCATAATACAGACTACAAAGATGGCTGGGCAATTCCGATGGCAACGGACATTGCATTTTCTTTAGCCATCATTTCTCTGCTCGGAAAAAGCGTTCCGAATTCTTTGAAAATATTTTTAAGTGCGCTTGCCATTGTCGATGATTTGGGCGCCATCGTTGTGATTGCAGTTTTTTACACAGAGTCTATCAATTGGATATCGCTGGGAATTTGTGGTGGAATTACAGCTTTACTAATAATTTTAAATAAAATTGGAGTAACTAGAATTTTATTTTATATCATTCCAGGACTTTTTATGTGGTATTTCATGCATCATTCCGGCATTCATGCAACCATTGCAGGTGTGATTTTAGCTTTTACAATTCCGACTAACATATCGGAAACTGATATTTCACCATTAGAAAAATTGGAGCAGAAACTTCATATACCGGTTAGTTTTCTGATAATGCCTTTGTTCGCTCTAGCCAATACGAATATCACCTTCCAAAAAGAGATTTTCGAAGGTTTCATCAATCCTTTAAGTCTTGGAATTATCGGCGGATTGTTTGTTGGAAAAGTTTTGGGAATCAACTTATTTTCCTTTTTAGCAATTAAATTAAAATGGGCCGAACTTCCTGCTTTTTCTGCTTGGAAAGAAATGATGGGCGTCGGATTTCTCGCAGGAATCGGTTTTACAATGTCAATTTTTGTTTCGCTGTTGGCCTTTCCCAATGAGATTGAAATTCAGAATATTTCTAAAATCAGTATTTTGATGGCGTCGGTTTTGTCGGGAATTGTTGGATTTTTAATTTTAAAATTCAATAAAAAACCTTTCAATATTTAATTGAAAGGCTGTTAATTTTAATCTCTTTTGGTCGCGTTTTTCTTATCTCGCTTCGCTTCTTTTTTTTCTTTCGCTGTTTTTAGCGGTTCTTTTTTCACTGCTTTTTTAGCATCTTGACCTTTTGCCATTGTTGTGTATTTTGAGGTTAGAAAATTAATTAATGTAAATATAACTAAATATTGAATTTAAAAAAGCTGATTTACAAATACATTTCTTCCCTAACCAATTTTTGAAGTTTCACTTTCTTGATGGCAAGATTCAGTTCATTGCCCATTAAAACCAAAAACACATTGACATTCACCCAAACCATTACCAAAATAATGGAACCGATGGAACCGTAAAGAACGTTGTATCGTGCAATATTCGCCACATAAATCGCAAATAAATAAGTCAGCAAGACAAAAAGAATCGTTGTTAAAACCGCACCTGGAACCGCTTCTCGCAATCTTGTAATTTTAAGACAGCCAACCCAATAAAATAATGTCAACAGTATAAAATAAAATATTGGGAAAGAGATGAATCCGATAATCTTAGTCATATTTTTAGTAAACCAGCCGATGTCATAAGTTGGCGTGTAAAGCTTCAAAACTACCTCGCTATAATAGATTCCGAAAATCGAGAGACAAACCAAAGTCAGAAAACAAATGGTAACGAGCATCGCCAAAGCATATTCTTTCACAAAACCACGTTGGAGTTCTGTATTTCTGTTGAAACCGCCAATCAATGTGAAACAGCCGTTGGTAGCGAAAACAAATGATAATAAAATCGTCAAATTACTAATCGATTTCATATTCGGGATGATGTTTTCCTGAATGTAACTCGTGACATCGCTCTGCATATGAGAAGGAAAAATTCTCGGCATCAAAACCTCAAAAATATAAAACTGAAGTTTGTCGTAATGCGGCATAAACGGCAGAACCGACAAAAAGAACAGAATCATCGGGAAAAGGCTCAGGAAGAAATTCCACGAAATGCTGGCAGCCTGCCTACCCAAAGGATTTTTGAAAATAGCATCTGTATAGATTCTGAACATTCTCCACAGAGAAATCCCTAAAACAGGAATATGAACTCCATCGAAAAAGTTCTTGATTTTGAGGAAAAAACGCTGTATTTTTTTTGCCATTCAGTTATCTTTGCCCCACAAATATACTAAATGCGTATTAATTTAATTTGCATCGGGAAAACGGATGATAAAGAAATTGTCTCTCTTATCAAATATTATCTGCCCAGAATCCCGAAACATTGGAACTTCGAATTGCTGGAAATTCCGGATGTGAAAAATGCTAAGAACCTAACTCCCGAACAATTGAAAAAAGAGGAAGCGAAATTATTCCAAAATCAAATTGATGCTTCTGATCTCGTTATTCTTCTGGACGAAAAAGGAAAACAATTTACCAGTCGAGAATTCTCTGAAAAAATTGATTTCTGGATGGGAAGCTCTGTGAAAAAAGTTAATATTCTGATTGGCGGTGCTTATGGTTTTTCGGAGGAAATCTACCAGCGTTCGAATGAAAAAATATCATTATCCAAAATGACATTCACGCATCAGATGATTCGTTTATTTTTTGTGGAACAGATTTACCGCGCTGCTACGATTTTGCAAGGGAAACCTTATCACAACGATTAAGTTTATTTGACAAATATTTTTCTCAGTTTCATAAATGGTTTTTCAACAATGATATGAACAATCTGAGCAAAACCTAAGCAAGTTATTACACAAATTACCAGCATTAGATTACTTTCAATTTCAAACTTTTCCAGCAATTGATGCGTTATATGAATCACACCTTTGTGAGTTAAATAGACAGCGTAAGAAAGTGTGGCGATTCTGGTTAAAACTCTGGAATTGCAGTGGTATAAAAAACTTATTGGCGAGATGGCTCCCAAAACAAAACAACCGTAACCCAAAGCTATCAAAGGAAATCCAAAAACCGAAGCGTTGAAAGTCATCTGGTCTTCACATAAAAAGTAAGCAACGACCAAAATCATCAATCCAACCAAGAAAATCAAATTTCCAAAAGGAGAAATCTTAGCCCAAATCTTCGGATAAAAATGGAAAAGTCCTGCAATCAAAACGCCTGCTAACAAACCATCCAAACGATTATAAGTCGGGTAATAAATATACTTGTACCAATACATCCAATTGCTTTCGTCTGATACATTCGGCAAATACAAATCATTATAACTATAAATCCTGATGGCAATTCCAAAGACAAAAAATAAGACCAAAACCAAGTAAGCCCGCTTCATCCATTTTCCAGAAACGATGAACATTAGAATCAATGGTAGAAATAAGTAGAAATGTTCTTCTACACAAAGTGACCAGCAGTGGGAAAATGTGCCTTCGTCCTTTAAATTAAGATCAAGATTCTGAGTGAATGTCAAAAATTTCCAAAGTGGTGGTAAACTTTCTTTCTCACGAAAAAATGGTAAACAGAAATATAATGCAACGGTGAAAAAGTAAGCTGGCAGAATTCTGAAAACTCTTTTAAGGAAGAAATTTTTCAGTGAGATTTGACCTTCATTTTTGATTTCCTGAAATAGTTGAGACGATATTAAAAATCCACTCAAAACGAAAAACAAATCAACGCCGGTCCAACCAAATCGAGCAAAATCGGGCAACCATTTGGGTTCTGCTCCACTCAAAATAAAATAGTGAAACAGGAAAACGAAGATAATCGCAAAAGCCCGCAGGTTATCTAATCCGTAAAATTTTTGAGTCATTTTTGGTTCCAAGAGAAATCGATTTACAGAAATTAAACCGACTGTTTATTAATCACCTTCTTCGTAAGATTCGCTAAGAAGCCACCAAGCAAAAAGCCAACGCCAGCGCCAAATGCAACATCCATAGGATAATGAACGCCAATATAAATCCTGCTGTAAGAGATCAAAATGGCCCAAAACAACAAGATAACGCTCAGATATTTATACTGTTTTCCAATCAAAATAGACAGAAAACTAAACAGGAAAAACACACTGGATGCGTGCGCAGAATAGAAACCATATTTCCCGCCACAGATCACCATTCGCATTTTCTCCATCACCATTGGGTCTTGACAAGGTCGCAATCTTTCAACGCCGTGTTTGAAAACACTGGCCAATTGGTCAGAAATAGTAACGCCAATGGCAATAAAAATCAATACAAATAATAATTTTCTACGTGGAACGGCTTTGTAAACCAAGTAAAGTAAAATTACGTAGAACGGAATCCAGAACCATTTCCCTGTAATTAAAAGCCAAAAAGGATCAAAAGTAGAATTCCCCAATCCATTGAGAAATACAAGTAGTTGTTGATCGAGAGAAATCAGTTCGTTCATAGACTATCGGCTTACAGGACCTTCGTGAGATTCGTCTTCGGAAAGATCTACTTTTTCAGCCACCGTGTTTTGGAAATCAACACTTTTTTTATCTTCCAAAGGATTGAATTCCTGCGCAGATTTCTTCACATTATCAATCTCTTTTTTGATCTCGGAAAGCGGGTTATCTGCCTCTTTCATAATCTCGGTTTTGATATCATCTACCGCGCCGCGCATTTTACGGACACCTTCACCAAGACCTCTCGCGATCTCGGGTAATTTATCAGGGCCGAACAAAACAACAATTGCCAAAGCAATCATCAGCATTTCTCCAATACTCAATTCCATTTGACAAAATTAAGAAAGTTTATTTTTCTAACGCACAACTATTTATCATAATTTTATCACAAAAGAGAAAATCATTCCTTTAAATCTTTATACGTATTTCCCAAAATCTTAAGACTTCTTCCCTTTAAAACTGATATAAACAAAATAGATACTCACCGCAAACAGCAGAAAAGCCAAGAAAAACGGTGCACCAGGAAACAGAAAAGGTGCCTCTTTGTGCGTGAAATAATAGAATAGATTAGTCATCAAAGGCGGACCAATAATAGAAGTAGCGCTCATCAAACTGGTCAGCGCACCTTGCAATTCGCCCTGTTCGTTGGACGGAATATTCTTGGTAATGATAGATTGCAGCGCAGGACCACAGATCCCTCCCAAACAATACGGGATAGTGAAAACCAACATCATCCAACCCTCTGTCGCAAAGGCATAAAGCAGCATCCCCACCGCATACAGCATCAGTCCGTAAAAGATACTTTTCTGATCACCAATTTTAGGATTAATCCATCGGATCAAAACACCTTGCACCAGTCCCACCAAAAGACCGACAACGCCCAGCGAAATCCCCACCATTCTCTCATCCCAGCTGAATCTGTACATCGTATAGAAACTCCAGTTGCTTTGCACCGCGTGTCCACCGATATAAATCAGGATTAATGCAGTTGTGAGAGCAGATATCTCAGGGTGTTTTTTTAAGAATTTGAAAGAACCGATTGGGTTCGCTCTTTTCCAGCTGAACTCTCTTCGGTTTTCTTTGGTAAGACTCTCCGGCAACACGAAATAACCATAAATAAAATTGATCATACATAAAACCGCCGCCGCATAGAAAGGAACTCGCGCTCCATAATGTCCCAAAAGTCCACCCAAAACAGGCCCGATGATAAAGCCCAAACCAAACGCCGCCCCGATCATCCCGAAGTTCTTCGCACGATCTTCATCCGTAGAGATATCAGCAATGTAGGCACTCGCCGTCGTCACACTCGCTCCCGTGATTCCAGCAATGATCCTGCCGACGAAAAGCCACCAGATACTTGGCGCCAAAGCCAGAAATATATAATCTATAGAAAATCCAAATAATGACAGCAAAATCACCGGTCTTCTGCCGTATTTGTCACTCAGATTCCCGACCAATGGCGAGAAAACGAATTGTATGAAAGCATACGCAAAACTCAGCCAACCGCCATATTTGGCAGCCTCGCTGATATCTGCGTGGATCAGTTCTTCTATCAGTTTTGGCACCACGGGAATGATGATTCCCCAACCTGTAATATCGATCAACAAGGTGATAAATATAAATCCTATAGCTGCAGATTTTTGGTTTGTTTTCATAGAATGCGAAGATAATATTTTTTTGAATTGATAATTTCATTAATAAAATTTTAGAATTATTACTTTTACAATATTTATAAATATCAATGCATCAGTTGTTATATGGCAGATTCTACAATTAGAAGATTTTTTATAATTGTAACTATAATTTTTTCTCATCATTACTGGAATTCAAATTGTGGAATTCCCAAGAGGTATGTTTTTCCCAGGTTACTTTTTTGGAATCATTTGTATTATTGGAATTTTCGTTACGTGTTTAGTTATTGCCGTCCTCTCCAATGCAATCTATAAAAGATATACTTGGTGAAGCTATCTAATATTATTTTTTAGTTTGGGTTTGATTGGTTTTAATATTTATTTTTATTCTCCAACTTTAAAAATTATTGTTCCTAATAATTATAGTGGAGAAATTAATCTAGCTCTTGCAAACATAGATGAAAATAGATTGAACATAGATGAAAATGGAATAGGATATATTAATGAATGGACGTTTAACAAGACTTACAGAAGACCAATAGTATTTGATAGAAACGGAAACGATCTGTCAAAACAATTAAAGGGGTTCAATAACTTAATATCCTGGACAAGCCCTGAAGATTGCTGTATACCATTAAATGTAATAAAAAGTTTAAATTTTGAAATTCTATCAAAAGATAAAATAGAAAAACCATTTAAGTTTTTTGAGCTGTCAAAAAATGTAAATAAAAAAATTGTAAAACTCTTTCCTGAAAAGGAAAAATAAAAATTAATCAACCAATGAAAACCAAAATCATCCTTTTCCTTTTACTGTTAGCTACAATCTCTTCCTGCGGCCGAATCACAGACAACTACTGGGAAAAGAAAGAACAGGAAAATCACACTTCACCATTTATGGGAAAATGGGTCGGGACATACAATGGCGCTCAGGTAGGAACTTTGACTATTGAAGTTTCTAAAAGCGGCAGTATCACGGGATCATTGGGTCGCACAGAAGTAGACCTTGCCAGTTATGTCCATGATGATGGCACTCTCCAACCTGTGATGTCCAACACGCTAAGCTTTACGCTTTATGGGAACTTGAAAGATAAAAAAGGAACGTGGAAAGATAAAGATCAGCAAGGCACCTGGACATTGACAAAACCATAATCTCCCATCAATCGAATATCAATATTACTTGCTAGCATTTGAAATATACTCTTTCAAAAATTAAAAAGCAGACAATAGAATGTCTGCTTTTTAATTTAGTTTTCTCGTCCTCTCTGGAGCTTGCTTTTGATATTCAATTATTTTTCTATTAACAGTTTGCCCCCTGCGGCTTTTTACTTAGCAAGGAACCAACTTCAATTGAGACATAATCATAACATCCAGTTTGTTATTCCGTAGGAATCTAAGTAAAGTTGGTCGTTATAATTAATATAAATAGATCCCGAGATTCCTACGGAATTATAAAAGTGCTTTTAAAATTTAAAAAAAGTAAAAATCACTTTTGGATTAAAAGTGCAAAAAAAGCTCTCAATTTCTTGAGAGCTTCCTTTATATATTTTAAGAACATTAATCTACGATTTCAGCATTGCTGATAGAAGATTTTCCAGTTACCTTGTCTTCTTTTTTCTTTCCTTTCAGGAAGTCATAAGCCGTTGCCGATGCAATGAAGATAGATGAATAAGTACCGAATCCGATACCAATCAATAGACAGAACATAAATCCTCTCAGGTTATCGCCACCAAAGATGAAAATCGCCAAAATAACCAGGATTGTTGTGAAAGAGGTATTGAACGTTCTACCAATCGTGCTTGAGATAGAATCATCAAACAGTCCAGCCAACGTCAACGCTTTTTTCTCACGAAGGTATTCTCTAATTCTATCGAAGATAATTACTGTATCATTGATGGAATATCCAATCACCGTCAAAATTGCCGCAATGAAATCCTGATTGATCTCCATATTGAATGGCATTACTTTGTAGAACAATGAGTAAACCCCAAGAATTACCACTGTATCGTGGAATAGACCAGCCACCGCTCCAAGAGAGAACTGCCATTTGTCGAATCTTACCAAGATGTAGATAAAAATTCCTAACAATGATGCAGCAACAGCCAACATACCGTGTGTCTGGATATCATCTGCAACGGTTGGTCCTACTTTGGTAGAAGAAACAATCCCTGCGTGTCCTTTATCTGCTGATTTGAAATCTGCCAAAGTCATACCTGCCGGTAAGTCAGACTTCAGTCCCTGATATATTTTTTGTTCTACAGTTTGATCTGCCGCAAGCGACTCATCATCGATCAAATAATCGGTTGTGATCTTCAACTGCGAAGAGTTTCCAAAAGTTTTTGCTTCTACGATGTTGTTTTGACCATCAGCAGTTTTCATCAATTTACCAATGCTGCTCTCGATTTTCTCAGCATCAACGGGTTTTTCGAATCGCACCACATAGTTACGACCACCCGTAAAATCGATACCGAATTTGAATCCGTTGATTGCCATAGATGCAACAGCAATTACCATCAAAATACCAGATACAATGTAAGCATATTTTCTTTTTCCGATGAAATCAATCCATGTATTTCTGAATAAGTTTTTCGTTGGTGCAGTCCAGACAGAAAGAGATTTTCCTTTTTCCAATCTGCTGAAGATCATTACTCTTGATAATAATACAGAGGTGAACAATGTCATAATCAATCCAATCATCAACGTAACAGCAAATCCTTTGATAGGTCCCGTTCCGAATACATAAAGAATCAATGCTGTAATGAAAGTTGTGGCGTGACCATCGATAATCGCAGAGATTGCATGTTTGAAACCATCTTTATAAGCTTCCAAAATACTTTTCCCTCTGAACAATTCTTCTTTGGTTCTTTCGTAAATAATAACGTTCGCATCTACTGCCATCGCCATTGATAGTACGATACCCGCGATACCAGGAAGTGTTAACGTTGCATCCAAAGAATCCATAATTCCGAAGATGTAGAACAAGTTGATTGTCATTGCGATTACTGCATAAACACCAGCTCCACCGTAGTAGAAAATAATGTAAACGATGATTACGGCAAACGCAATAAGGAATGACATAATACCATCATTGATAGACTCTGCTCCAAGCGATGGACCTACAACGTCTGCCTGTACAATTTTTGCACCTGCAGGTAGTTTACCCGCTCCAAGAACATCTACCAAATCTTTAGCTTCTTCCTGAGTAAAGTTTCCTGAAATCTGAGTTCTTCCGTTAGGAATCACATCATTTACAGAAGGCGCTGTGTAAACTCTGTTGTCTAAAGTTACGGCCACTACTTTACCTTTGTTTTTCTCGGTCATTGTTTTCCAATCACGGGCACCCTGAGAATCCATCTGCATATCTACCACGATACGGCCCAATTGGTCATAACTGATATTAGCAGATTCTACAGCACCATCCACGGGCGCTTTCTGAGTGATATTTCCTCTGATGGCATACAATACAAGACTGTTAGAAGTATTGTTCTCAGGCTTGTAACCCCACATAAACTGGGTATATTTCAAGTTAACAGGTCTTGCTTTGATGGCAATATCACTGTTAAGCAATTTGTTTACAACAGCAGTATCAGACAATTTTACATTGGCAACACCATTTCCAGGAGTAGAATTCAACTGAATCAGATTCATCAAATTCGTAGTTTTTGTAACACCAATAGAGTCTCCTTTAGCTTTTACCAATTGGTCCAGCTGAGAGAAATAAGGCAATACTTCCTGTCCTAGCTGTACTTCCCAAAACTGAAGTTTAGCAGAAGTTGCCAGCATTTTTTTAACTCTGTCGATATCTTTGATACCAGGCATCTCAACCAAGATTCTTCCAGTTCCAGGAACTCTCTGAACGTTTGGTTGGGTAACACCCATTTTATCGATACGGGTTCTAAGAACTTCATAAGCCGTTCCTACAGACGCATCGATTTTTTTTCTGATAATATTTTTTACCTGGTCATCCGGTGTATTGAATTTGATCTCAGAAAGATTCGTATTCCCGAAGATTTCAGGATCTGCAAGTTTCAGGTTGGTACCTTTTTCTTTGTTAACCGCTTCGAACTGGGTAAAGAAATCCTCGATGTATTGTTTACTGGAGTTTTTCTGAGCCTTGTCGGTTCTGTTAAGTGCTTCTATTAAAGTAGCATTTGTAGAGTAATTACTAAGATCGTTTACCAAATCTCTTTGGTTGATCTCTAGTAATACGTTGATACCACCTTTAAGATCCAATCCGAGTTTCATTTCTTTCTGTTTTGCAGACGCATAATCCAGTTTTGTAAAACCTAGATTCAGGGTGTCTTTAGAAAGTCTTGCGAGCTCAGCTTGGTATTTCACTGGATTTTCACCTGCAATCTCTCTAGCCTGTTTTTCTTTGCTGTTGGCATAGAAAGAAGGCAGAAGCTCATTGAGACAAATTAATCCAAGAACGATGGCGACTAATGTAACGAGTCCTTTTCCTTGCATTTTCTTACGATATATATAAATTAAGTCGGCAAATATAATGATTTATAGCGGAAATAAGAATTTGAAAATGAGAAAAGTGCATTATAGTTTTTATATTGAAATTAATTCACTCTTTTCTTTGAAAAAACAAGCTGAAAATGAAGTTTCGTTATTAATTAAATAATTATGAAATGTAAAGGCATATAATTTGGTAACATAATTAAAAATCTATTAAATAAGAAGTTATGAAAAAATTACTACTCCTTCTATCTTTTGCCTTAGCATCAGATATTATTGCCCAACAGATTTCTCTGGAAGAGTTTGCAACCGCTTCAAATCCTGTAGAAATCACAGCATCGCCCACCAATGACAACAGACTTTTTGTTGTTCAGCAATCCGGAACCATTAGAATATTGAACACCAATGGTACTTTTGAATCCACCAATTTCCTCAATATCACAGACAGAGTGAACTTCAGCGGCGAAATGGGATTACTTGGTCTGGCATTTCATCCGCAATTTGCGACCAACCGTTATTTCTACGTTTACTACAACAGAGCAGGCAGAATGATTACCGTTTCGAGATTTAGCGCTAATTCCAACAATCCCAACACAGCAGACCCAGCGACAGAAAAAGTAATGATGTCGATCCCGAAAAGCCAGACTAATCACAATGGCGGAAGTATTCATTTCGGAGCTGACGGCTACCTTTATATTTCCACTGGAGACGGCGGTGGTGGCGGTGATCCTGATAATAATGGGCAGAATAAAAACTCACTTTTAGGAAAATTACTGAGAATTGATGTGAATTCCGATAATGCTTACAATATTCCTCCAACCAATCCTTTCGTAGGCGTAGATGGCGCCGATGAAATCTGGTCTTACGGCCTTAGAAACGGCTGGAAATATTCATTTGACAGAACAACCAATAATATCTGGATTGCAGATGTGGGACAAAATTTGATTGAAGAAATCAACAGAGTACCAGCGACAACACCTGCCGTCAATTATGGATGGAGATGCTATGAAGGAAACGATGCTTACAACACAGCCGGTTGCGCCAATGCCTCTACAATGACTTTTCCGGTCGTGGATTATGATCATTCCGGCGGAAAATGTTCTATCACTGGAGGTTATGTTTACAGGGGAAACTTGTACACAGATTTAATTGGTAAATATATTTTCGCTGATTACTGTTCTCAGCAAATCGGAATTTTGGATAATACAACCATTACCTGGACATCAGCTTTCAGTGGAAATAATTTTACCACTTTTGGGGAAGACAATAGTAAGCAGCTTTATGTCGCGGCTCAAAACGGGAAAATATTCAAGGTAAAATCTAATGCTCTAGCGGTTTCAGATATTGATAAAACTCAGATTCTAATTTCTCCGATTCCTGCGAAAGATTTTATTTATATTAATAATATTGCTGAGAAAAACCTTACAGCTGAGTTTTTAGATTTTTCAGGAAGAGTGATTTTGGAATGCAAAGTTGCTGAGAATGATAAAAGCATTGATGTTACAAGCCTGAAAGCTGGAAATTATATTTTGATTTTGAAAAAAGATGATATCAAAATAATGAGTCAGAAAATGATTAAGGAATAGAATTTTCAGTTGGTCTTCGAGATCCTCAGACTGACTATTTTAATCAAACAAAAAGCCTTTCAGATTTATTTCCGAAAGGCTTTTATTGATATTAATTTGGATTAAATTCTATTTTGTCCAAGTGATTCTGGTTGTTTTCACGTCGTGAGAATTGGTTCCAATCATCACATCGAAATCGCCAGCTTCCCAATCGAATTTCAATTGGCTGTTATAGAACTTCAAATCTTCCGGAGAGATTTTGAATGTTACTTTTTTGCTTTCGCCAGCTTTCAAATACACTTTTTGGAAACCTTTCAGTTCTTTAACCGGTCTTGTAATGCTTCCAATCAAATCTCTGATATAAAGCTGAACCACTTCTGCTCCGTCATATTTTCCACTATTCGTCAATGTCACCGTTGCTTCGATTTCTGCATTTCCAGTTGGTTTTGCATTCGAAACTGAAATATCAGAATAATCAAATTTAGAATAACTCAAACCAAACCCGAATGGATAAAGTGGCGTGTTACACTCATCCAAATAATTGGAACGGAATTTCTCAAAATTACATTTCTCTGTATTATCAGCACTTAAAGGACGTCCGGTATTTTTTGCATTATAATAAATTGGAACCTGACCAACACTTCTTGGGAACGTCATCGGCAATTTTGCAGAAGGATTTACTTTTCCGTAAAGCACATCAGAAACTGCGTATCCAGCCATACTTCCAGGAAACCAAACATTCAGCATTGCATCTGCCAATTCAGATTCTTCAGTTAAAACCAAAGGACGGCCAGTAAACAGAACAACTACAATTGGTTTTCCTGTTTTCTTCAGTTCTCTCAACAAAGCTTTTTGAGTTTCCGGAATTCCGATATCTGTTCTGGAACTGGATTCTCCGCTCATCTCAGCACTTTCCCCGATTGCTAAAACAACAACATCAGCTTTACTTGCGATTTCAAGAGCTTCTTTTCTGATTTGATCTGCAGAACGACTGTCTCTGTCTGCAGTTTTACCGAACATAGTCGCTCTTTCTTCCATTGTTGCGGATTCGTAAATGTTACTGCCTTTTGCATAGATGAAATTCACGTCTTTACCAACAGTTTCCTTAAGACCTCTCAATAATGAGATAGAATTGGCGTGTTTTGCAGCAACACTCCAGGTTCCAGGCATATTCAATGCGTTATCCGCCAATGGACCAATAACGGCAACAGTTCCTGATTTTTTAAGAGGAAGAACTTGCTTGTCATTTTTCATCAAAACCATAGAGTTGGCTGAAATAGTTCTCGCAGCTTCTAAATGTTTTGGGCTGAAAACTTCTTTCTGAGCTCTTTTGGAATCAGTATATTTATAAGGATCATCAAAAAGACCAAGATCATATTTAGCTTCCAAGATTCTTCTTGCAGCATTTGTCACGGTTTGTTCAGAAACTTTTCCTTCAGAAATAGATTTTTTCAAAGTCTTAAGGAAACCTTCGCCAACCATATCCATATCTACTCCGGCGTTCATTGCTAAAGCTGAAACCTGTTGCAAATCTCCCATCCCGTGATCCACCATTTCATTAATTCCCGTATAATCCGTCACCACAAAACCTTTGAATTTCCATTGGTCTCTAAGAACATCCGTCATCAACCATTTGTTTCCGGTTGCAGGAACACCATCCACTTCATTAAAAGAAGCCATTACAGAACCAACTCCAGCTTCGACAGCTGCTTTGTATGGCGGGAAATAATTATTGAACATCGATACGTGACTCATATCAACCGTGTTATAATCTCGTCCACCTTCCGGCGCTCCGTAAAGTGCAAAGTGCTTCAGACAAGCCAGCATCGTGTTATTTTTTGAAAGATCAGTTCCCTGATAACCAAAAACCATTGCTTTTGCAATCTCACTTCCTAAGTACGGATCTTCGCCAGAACCTTCGGAAACCCTTCCCCATCTTGGATCTCTGGAAATATCCGTCATCGGAGAAAACGTCCAGTTGATACCGTCTGCTGTAGATTCCTGTGCTGCGATTTGAGCTGATCTTTGGATTAAATTCATATCCCAAGACGATGCTAGGCCTAATGGAATTGGGAAAGAAGTCTCGTAACCGTGGATGACATCCATACCGAAAATCATTGGGATTTTCAGACGGCTTTTTTCTACAGCCACTTTCTGAACGTCACGGATTTTATCAACACCTTTGATATTGAATAATCCTCCAACCAAGCCTTGTTCAATTTTTTTTCCGATGTCCAAACTCTGAGCTGTTCCAGTTGTAAAATCACCCGATGAAGGTAAATTCAGCTGGCCGATTTTCTCATCCAAGGTCATTTTGGAAATCAGTTGATCTATGAAGGCTTTTTTCTTAGACTGGTATTTTTCGGTTTGATAAGACTGAACTGGTTTGGTTACAAGTTCCTGCGCCAAAAAATAAGGCGAAAGTGCCAATGCAGCAAGGATTACAAACTTTTTCATATGCTATATTTATTATTTTTAAGGTCCTATGGAATCGCCTTCCAATAATCAATCTTGATATTAATATTATAATGGCGATCTCATTATATTTTAATTTAATTTTTTTTTAATTTTTAATTTTCTTGAAAGATAACATCCATTCCCACAATTTCGGGTCAGAATAGGTGGAATCCCAAGAATTGTGATTATCATTCGGGAAAATCGTCAATTCTGCTTTTGGATTGATTGGATGCAACTTTTGATAGAAGTTAAAAGCATTTTCCGGTAGAACCACATCATCCATTCCGCCGTGGAACATCTTGAGGTTCATATCTTTGTAGTTGTGAATATTAGCCCACATCACCCGGTCTGTCGGCGCGCAAACTGATGCAACCGCTGCAAACATTTCCGGATGTTCTCCTGCCAATTTTAAAGTTCCCCATCCTCCCATTGATAATCCTGTAAGGTAGATTCTATCTTTGTCTACTTTATATTTTTCTGAAATTTCTTTTATCAGAAAATAAACCGCATCCGTATCCCACCAAGTGTTTGCAGGACACTGAGGTGCCAAAATCGCAACAGGTTCTTTGATTAAATTCTTGTACGTAAACGGACTGTGCGCTTTCACTATTTCCAGATCATTGCCTCTTTCGCCAGAGCCGTGAAGAAAAACAATCAACGGTATTTTGGTTTTTACATCTTTCGGAATATCCAGAATGTAGGACAGATTTTTTTGGATTTTAACTTCTTTGTTGAACTCGGCTTTGATTTCCTGTGCAGTTGCAAAAGATGAAAACCCGAGTAACAGAAGAATGATGTTTTTTAATTTCATATTTTAAATTTTCAAAAACACTGATCAAAATTACTAAACTTCGATTTGGTGCTGAATTTTTATTCTATGTTATAAGCCCATAGCCCTGATGGAAGCGGCATCCTTTTTTGTCATTGCGATTGTTGTCAATTTCTATTATGACTAATTTTCTTTCGCAATGACAAAAAAGATACAGCGGACAGCAGGTTCCCGGCTCCTCAATTTTTTATTATTTCAAAATGAGACAATAAATTTTAGTTTTTAAAGATACTACTTTTTGGCTATTGGATTTGGTGTTCTGTGGACTTAAATCCAATTTTTTTGAGTCCGTTTCTGATTTCGGGTGCGTTCATAAAGAGATTCCACAACAATCCTGTACGGTAATTCTCAATCATCGGCGCAATAGTTCCCTGGTCGATAGCGAGATAGCGTGGCGTTGTCCAATCTCCGAAATTGAGCGAAGTTGCATCGTACGGTCCAGCTTGTCCAATGAAATTTGGTTTTTCATCGTACAAAAATCTTAAAACCGCTATTGATTCTTTTGGTGTGTATGGCATCGAACTCAACGCGGCTGTCGGGGTAATTACACCTAGGTCCTCTTTCATCGGCTGATGTGCAGCATACCCCACGGAACCGTCTTTGTTTCTTGTGTAACCTGCAGTAAGTCCCCAATATTTTTCTGAATAACCTTTATACTTTAGTGGATTTTCCAAGCAATATTTGTAGTCTATCAAGACTTGATTTCGGTTTAAATCCCAATAACTTTTTACGTATTTGTCGGAAAGTCCTCTTGGATCCAAACCTAAATAAGAATATTGTGACCAGAAAAGCGGTCCTCCGAATTCTTCTGCGTAGTTGTGTTTGACATAAAGTGGCAATCCGTATTTTGTGCGGTCTGTTGTGTAGGTTCCGTTTCTTGTCCAGCCTTTGTTATAGGTTTCAGAATCGATGGAATAATCTGGTGATGATGCGGCTAAAACGTAGGTAATTAGACATTCGTTGTAACCTTGCAATGGAAAATTCATTTCCCAGCCGTAGCTTGGCGACCAATGCCAGTAGAGAACTTTTTCACCACCTTTTGTGTACCAGTTCCATTCTACGCCTTTCCAAAGTTTGTCCATTTTTGCAGCCAATGCTTTTTCTTCTGCATTTCCGTTTTTGAAATATTCTCGTACGCAAATGATTCCCTGAGTCAGGAATGCTGTTTCTACTAAGTCTCCGCCGTTATCTTTTTTTCCAAATGGAACAACTTTGCCGGTTTCACCATTAATCCAATGTGACCAAGCGCCGTGGAAACGGTCTGCTTTCTCCAAAAAATCCGCAATGTGAGTGAGTCTTTTTATGGCTTCTTGTCTAGGAATATATTTTCTATCGACACCTACCAAAATCGTCATCAACCCAAATCCTGAACCGCCTGTTGTGATGACGTGTTTATCATTATCGGGATAAATGTTGTCTTCGTGGTAGCGTTCCCTTCCCAGGAATGAATTGGGTTCTGCGAAGTTCCAGAAATATTTCAGGGCATCGCTTTGGACTTTGTCCATTAGTTGGTTATCGGTAAGGTTTTTTGAAATTGGGTTTGTTTCATTATCTGCTTTTGTGACTTGAGCGTTTTTGCAAGACAAAAGAACAGATAGGGATATGATGGATATTGAAAGTAGGTTTTTCATAAGGTCTTATTTCACATTAAAATTATAAAAAAAGAGGAGAATAAAACTCTCCTCTTCATAATATTTCAGTTTATAATAGTATTAATTATAACCTGGGTTTTGTGTTAAAATACCTTTGCTATCAACAATTGCTCTTAAAGGAATTGGGAATAATTCATTTTTTCCAGTTTGGAATCCTAATGGACCTAAAAACTGGGCAGCTTGACCTGTTCTTACAAGATCAACAAATCTGTCCATTTCCATTGCTAGTTCCACTCTTCTTTCTTGCCAGATAGCAAGTCTTAAAGTCGATTGAGTAGCAGCAGGAGTTTCTCCAAGATTGGCTCTTAATCTAACTTTATTAATATTTGCAATAGCAACATCACTTTTCCCTAATTCATTTGCTGCTTCTGCATTGATTAGCAAAATATCGGCGAATCTAATGATTCTGATATTTTGGATTGAACCGTAACCACAAGCATTATTATTCAATGAAGTCGGAACATATACTTTTTGATTCCAAACATCTCCAGCCTGAGGATCTTGTTTATGAATAAGATCTCCCTCCGGGGTAGTTTCTCCTTCTCTCAAAATTGATAATTCTTTTCTTATATCTCCAGGTTCAAATGCATTTTCCAACGCTGTTGTGGGTGTAAAAAATCCCCAACCGAATTGATTTCTCACCCCCTGAACTTCCGCATATTGACTCCCTCCAAATTGAGGTGAACATCCGCAATTTACTTCGAAAACTGATTCTGTTCCGAACTCTCCTCCTGGTCTGAATAAATGATTAAAGTCCGGATCCAATTTATACCCCATACCAATAACCAAATTAGATGTATCGTAGGCTTTTTGGTAATCTTTCATATAAAGATAGACTTTAGAAAGAAGTCCTAATGCTCCACCTTTTGTAACTCTTCCTAGATCTGCAGCAGGATATGTTTGTGGCAAAACTCCCGATGCTTCAGTAAGATCTTTAACGATAAAAGCATAAACTTCTGCAGCTGTCTTTCTTGGTTGATTTAAATAATCGGTTTGTAATCCATCGAAAATAGGAACACCTCCATAGACTCTTACCAAATTAAAATAGAAATAAGCTCTCAACATTTTAGCTTCAGCAACTAATCTATTTCTAAGAGTTGCATCCATTTCAATTTTAGGAACATTTGTAATAACCTGGTTTGCTCTTTGAACAGCTTGCCATTGTCCAGTCCAGTAACCATTAACTCCATCGTCACTAATCGTAAAGGAAAAATTGTCATAAGCATTTATGAAAGATGCATCTCCAGGATTTGATCCTTTTTCCACATCATCACCTGTCACACCAAGTACAAATTGGGCTGGAAATGCTGAATTCTCCCAGCCTCTTAAGAAGCTATAAACAGCATTGGTTGCTTGCATAGCATCTGATTCTGTTTTGAAAAAATTTTCTGCTTCAATTACACCCTCAGGCTTAATATCTACAAAATCATCTTTACAGCTTACAATTACAGAAAATACAGCGAGTGTTAAAAATATTTTTTTCATGATTTTTCTAATTAAAATGTTAAGTTCATACCCATTGTATAAATTGCAGAGATAGGATAAATGTTTTGATCAATTCCCATCTGTACTCTATCCGTGTTCATAATCTCTGGAGAGAAACCGTTATACTTGAAACTCGTCCAAGGATTTTGTGCACTTAGATAGATTCTAAATTTCTTTACAGATAATGATTCTGCAATAGCTTTTGAGAAACTATAACCAACCTGAATATTTCTGATTCTGAAATAACTGCCATCTTCTACATAGAAACTGTTTGGTAAAATAACAGATTGGTTAGAAGTAATCATAGAATTGGTGTTAGAACTACCTGCGCCATTCCATCTGTTATTATACATATCCAGATCCCAGCTTTCGTTACCATAACGTTGTTCTCTGTTGTAATTGTAAATCTTATTACCAAATACACCTTGGAAATCAATACCAAAATCGATAGAATTAACATTTAAGCTAAATCCAAATCCGTAAGTTCCTTTTGGAATTGGACTTCCCAAAAATGTTTTATCTCTCGTATCGATAATACCATTACCATCTAGATCTGCAAACTTAAACCATCCTGCTTTTGCTCCAGTCTGTCCAGAGGCAGCAGCTTCTGCATCTGTTTGAAAAACACCAGCAACTTCGTATCCGTAATAGGAACCAACTGCTTGTCCAGCTTGTAATCTGACGATAGAATTACCAAAAAGACTAGCACCTGTTTCTAGGAATGAATCTTGGTAAACATTTGTAATCTCATTTTTAAGAGATGTGAAATTTCCATATACACCAAGTTTTACACTCTCGCTGATATCGGTATTATAGTTAGCAGATACTTCAAAACCTTTATTTTTAAAAGAGTAAGCATTTGTTACATAATTATAAGGGTTACTTGCCCCAGAAATTGTTGCTTGAGAAACACCATAAACAATATTCTTCGATTCTTTGTTATAATATGTACCTTCGATCTTTAATTTATTATTTAGCAGGGCCATTTCTACACCAAAATCAGAACCTGTAGTAGTCTCCCAACCAATAGAAGTGTCGATAAGTAAATCAATTGTTTGAGATGGAGAACCAGTATTTCCGTAATATGCTCCCCCTATAATTGAAGTAATTTTATCATACTTTCTTCCGACATTTGGGTTACCTAATTCACCATAACTTGCTCTAAATTTCAACAAATTAAAAACATTTTGTTCACTCATGAAATCTTCTTTAGAAACAACCCATCCAATACTTACAGCAGGAAAGGTTCTATATCTGTCGTTAGACACTTGAGATGTTGCATCTCTACGCAATGAAGCATTTAAGAGATATTTTCCTGCATAATCATAATTGATTCTTCCAAAGAAAGACTCAATTCTTTGTTGACTTTGTGTAACCTCTGGTATTTCGTCTTTAGCAACTAATGTTGTATAATAATGTAGTATATCTGTACCATTACCCACATTAAGTGATCCATTTGTACCATCGTAATTTACATTTTTTGCAGACCAATAATCTTCAGATCTGGAGTCTCTGATTCTAGAAAAACCTGCTAATAAATCAAGATTATGATTTCCAAAACTTTTCTTCCAGTTAATAGTATTATCCCAAACATAATTTCTATATCTGTTATTTCTGGTTACTAAACTTGATGGTTTTCGGCTATCCACAGGAAAATAAGAAAATGTCGGAGTGTACTCGTATTTGCTTGGACTATAGTTATCACTGGTATAGCTACTTCTAAATGTAAAGTCTTTCAAAAACTTAACTTCTGCCCAAACATTGTTAAGCATTCTTTCCTGTCTTTCTTGAGAACGGTAAAGATCAAGTTTCGCTCTTGGGTTAGGTACATTTAATAGTGTAATATATCGATAATCTCCAGTCGCAGGATTCATCACATCAAAAACAGGTGGGGCATTACGCGCATCCAATAAAGGATTTTGTGCTGCATCAGTACGTGTTTTGGAGAATGAGAAATTATCTCCAATTGTGATGTTATCTGTAATCTTATAACTAAGATTTAACTTGGTATTAAACCTGTTGAAACCACTTCCAGAATTGATTCCTCTACCTGCGGCTAAATTCCCTTCATCCTGAAGATAACCTACACTACCATAATAATTAAGTTTACCTAGACTTCCTGAAGCAGAAAAATCATTAGAATTAATAATACTTGTACGCAAAATTTCTTTGAACCAATCTGTATTACCAGGATACTGGGCTTTTGTTATAAAATCTGAAGGTTTTGGATTTGATACATCATTACGTACTTTTTCATTATATAACTCTATATACTGATCTCCACTTACCATTTTTGGAACATTCGTAACCGTTTTAAATCCTAAGTAAGAATTAACATTGAAGACCGGTTTTCCTCTACCCGTTTTTGTTTTGATAATCACAGCACCGTTAGCCGCTTTAGCTCCGAAGATAGCTAGAGAAGACGGATCTTTCAAAACACTCATAGACTCTATATCCTGAGGATTAAGGAAAGAAATATCTTCCGTCAGCATTCCGTCAACGATAAAAACCGTATTACCAGTTAATGAACCAACTCCACGAATATCTACCCTAGGAGAACCTCCAGGTGTACCAGATGTAACAACATTTACCCCAGCAAGTTTTCCTTGCACCGAATTTAATGGGTTTGCATTTGGTTTATCCGCTAAATCTTTAGCCGTTACAATACCAATACTCCCAGTCACATTCTCTTTTTTCTGTGTACCATATCCAATCACAACCACCTCCTCGATTTTATTCTCTTTCGTAGCAGTATCCTGTGTGGATTGCGCATGCAAATTGCCCCCAAAATAAATTGCAGCAATTAACAATGGTAATTTGACATAATTTTTTCTCATAATATTCTTAAGTATTATTTTCTTACACCGAATATATATCTTTTTATTAACACAATGTTAATTTTAACACAATTTTTTAACAAATTGAATTACAATCATTTAACACATCAATTCATAATGAATCAATAAAACTAATGTAAAACAACTTCCCCATTTTATGGCTCAATATTTGTCTATTTAACATAATACAATCCTAATCACTCAAAATGAGTTATTAAAATTTAAACAGTACTTGTTTTGAATATTCAATAATTACAAAACCATTAAACAGACAGATTATGAACACAAACAGATTGTCAAACGAAATGCAAAATGCATTAATCAAACAAATGACAAAAGAGGCACATGCTTCACAGATATTTCTTTCTTACGGATGCTGGGCAGACGCAAAAGGCTATGGCGGAATTGCCAATTTTTTATACAGACATTCTCAGGAAGAGAGAAATCATATGATAAAGTTAATGCGATACATTCTTGACAGAGGTGGCGAAGCCAAAGTAGAAGCTATTCCCGCTCCACCTGAAAATCCACAAAGCTTAACCGACTGTTTCAATAAGGTTTTCGAACACGAAGTGGACAACACGACTTCCATTTATAATTTGGTGAATCTTTCTATGCAAGAAAAAGACTGGGCGACTTGGAATTTTATGCAATGGTTTGTAAAAGAACAGATTGAAGAAGAAAAACTAGCGCTTGAACTGATTGACAAATTGAAAATTGCAGGTGGAGACCGCGCCACAAACGAATCACTTTTCACTTTGGACAAAGCTTTGGAAGCTGCTCCAGACGGCGTTCCTTTACCACAGGAAGCAACAGCAGAGAATCCTTCTTAACAACAAATTAAATATCACTAACTTTGGTCTCCGTTTTTACGGAGATTTTTTTATTAATTACATATTTAAAATTAAATGGCAGATATTATAGATAGCAATCACGCAAATCCAGAAGAGTTTTACAAATCGCTGAAAGAAAAATTAGAAGAACAGCACAATTTCCCAGAAGAATATCTTTTCAAATTCATTGTAACCAGTGATTCTGAAAAGGTAACAGAAATTTTGAGAGTTTTTGATAACCTGAAATATACTTTGTCCAACAAAGAAAGTTCCAATGGAAAATACACATCAGTTTCCATCGATTGTTTTGTGTTGGATGCAGACCAGGTTATCACGATTTATAAAAAAGTAGCAGCCATCGAAGGCGTAATGATGCTCTAATTTTGGTTTGAAACTTGTATTTTAAAATCAAAATTTAATGTTATGAAAAAGTCGTTTTTCAAGTTCCTAAATAAGATTAACATTGCTGTCCTACCAAAATACAGCAAACGGGATTTTACAAAGCTGAATAAATTCCAGAAAGCAATTTTCGGATACCGTTATTTAGTTTTGTTAAATTCATTAGACTAAATCATTAAAGAAATTTAAACATAAAAAAGCGTTCAAAAATATTCTGAACGCTTTTTATTTATACGATAAAATCAATTAAGAATTTTCAAGAATATAACTAAACATCAATGGTGCACAGATCGTCGCATCACTTTCCACGATGAATTTCGGAGTCGTGATATCGAGTTTTCCCCAAGTGATTTTCTCATTCGGAACCGCTCCGGAATAGGAACCGTAAGATGTTGTAGAATCAGAAATCTGACAGAAATAACTCCAGAACGGAATATCGTGCATTTCCATATCCTGGTACAACATCGGCACCACACAGATTGGGAAATCACCCGCAATTCCACCGCCAACTTGGAAGAATCCCACTCCTTTTCCACCAGAATTTTTCGGATACCAATCAGCCAAATAAGCCATATATTCGATTCCCGATTTCATTGTAGAAAACTTCAAATCGCCTTTAATACAATAAGATGTAAAAATATTACCCATTGTAGAATCTTCCCAACCCGGAACCACAATTGGCAAGTTTTTTTCAGCAGCCGCGATCATCCAGGAATTTTCTCTCGGGATTTCATAATATTGCTCCAGAACGCCAGACAAAATCATCTTATACATATACTCGTGCGGGAAATATCTTTCGCCTTTTGTGTCTGCATCTTTCCAGATTTCATAGATATGTTTCTGCAATCTTCGGAACGCTTCTTCTTCCGGGATACAAGTGTCAGTCACTCTATTCAAGCCTCTTTCCAAAAGTCCCCACTCTTCCTGAGGCGTCAAATCTCTGTAATTGGGAACTCTTTCGTAATGCGTGTGTGCCACAAGATTCATCAGATCTTCCTCAAGATTTGCACCTGTACAAGAAATGAAATCTACTTTTCCCTGACGAATCATCTCAGCCAGAATTTTTCCTAATTCAGCAGTTGACATTGCGCCGGCAAGTGTAATCATCATTTTCCCGCCATCTTTCAGGTGGGCAACATAAGCTTTGGACGCATCTACCAGTGCCGCAGCATTGAAGTGCAGATAATATTTTTCTATGAACTCAGTAATCGGTTTGCTCATTTTATTTAAGATTTTTGCAAAGATAAGGATTTGTTTGGATGTCGGAAGTCAGATGATGGAAGTTATAAAATTGTCAGTCTGAGGTTCTCGAAGACCAATAAAAAATTCAAAATCTTTAGATTTTTTCCATTTAAGATTTATTGATTAAAAGCCGTCAATTATTTGGGCAGCTTTTCCGCCTTCGTTCCCAAACCTAACGAAGTGGTTCGACGAAGTCAATCTTTTTTGCAAGAAGATTTCACAATCAATAGAACTTTCCGCACAGCAAAAAAGGATTTCCACTCAAGTCGGGCTGCAAGGTTCGGCATAGATTCTAGTTTTGTCATTTAGAAAAAAGTTGTCAACATTTGATTGGATGTCAGGCTGAAGCTCTCGAAGCCAACTATTTTCCTCAATAACATCTTAATTATTAAGTAAATATAAACTTCCAACATCCAGCTTCCTACTTCCGTCATAATTCACTACTTTTGCAAATTCAAACAAAATATAGAATACAATGCTTTCGGTTCAGGGATTAGGCTTACATCACGCAGGAAATTATCTTTTCAAAGACACCAATTTCACCATCAAAAAAGGTGATAAAATTGGATTAGTCGGGAAAAACGGAGCCGGAAAATCTACGCTTCTCAAAATTCTTTCCGGAGAAATCAATTACTATGAAGGTAATGTAGTCACTGAAGGTAAAATAACCATCGGTTTCCTAAAACAGGATTTGGATTTCGTAAAAGGAAGAACCGTTTGGGACGAGACAATGCAGGCTTTTGAACAAATCAACGCTCTGAAAGATGAACTGGAAGAAGTCAATAATCAATTGGCGACGAGAACAGATTACGAAAGTGATGCTTACACAGACCTTATCAATAGGATGACGGATTTGAATGATATGTTGATGAATTTCGATGCTTATAACTTGGAGGGCGATGTAGAGAAAATTTTGTTTGGTTTAGGTTTCAAAGCGAGCGATTTTCATAAAATAACCGACGAATTTTCCGGAGGTTGGAGAATGAGAATCGAGTTGGCAAAACTGCTTCTTCAGCAAAACGATTTGATGCTTCTGGATGAGCCGACCAACCACCTGGATATGGAATCTATCATTTGGCTGGAAGAATTTTTGAAAGATTATTCAGGCTCGATGTTGCTGGTTAGTCACGACAAGCAGTTTATGACATCCACTTGTAACAGAACTTTTGATGTTAACAACAGAAAAATCGACGATTACAAGGCCAACTATTCCAAATATCTGGAATTGAGAAAAGACAGAAAAGAAAAACTCATCCAGGCTAAGAAAAACCAGGATGCAGAGATAAAACATACGGAAGAATTAATCAATAAATTCCGTGCAAGTGCTTCCAAAGCATCTTTTGCACAGTCATTAATTAAAAAACTGGACAAAGTAGAACGCATCGAAGTGGAGAATGAAGATGTTTCCAAATTCAACATTCGTTTCCAACCTTCTGTGACGCCAGGAAAAGTGATTTTCGAGGCTAAAAATCTGGGGAAAGCTTATGGTAACAAACAGATTTTTGACAACGTGGATTTCTTCATCGAACGTGGCGACAGAATTTCTCTTTTGGGACAAAACGGACAAGGAAAAACGACTTTGGCAAAAATCCTTGCCGGCGAAATCACAGATTATTCCGGAGAATGGAATCTTGGTCACAACGTAAGCATCGGATATTTTGCTCAGAATCAGGAAGAAGTTTTGACGCCTGATAAAACTGTTTTGCAAGAGGCGGAAGATTCTGCAACTGAAGAAACCAGACCGAGAGTGCGTGATCTTCTGGGATCTTTCCTTTTCCAAGGTGAAGATGTAACGAAGAAAACCAAAGTTCTTTCCGGAGGTGAGAGAAACCGTTTGGCACTTTGTAAATTGTTGCTTCGTCCGTTCAACACGTTGATTATGGATGAGCCTACGAACCACTTGGATATTCAGTCCAAGGAGATTATCAAATTGGCGCTTCAGAAATATGAAGGAACATTAATTGTAATTTCTCACGACCGTGAATTCCTGCAAGGTTTATCAGACAAAATCTTCGAATTCCGTGATGGAAAAATGAAAGAATTCCTCGGAAACATTGATGAATACTTGGAATACAGACAAAAAGAAAGCATCCGAGAAATCTCTGCAGAAAAAGCAAAACTGCATCAGGATGAAATAGAAGAACCAAGGCAAAAGATTCAAGAATCAAAACCTGCAACCAGCAACCAACAAACGACAACCATCGTTAGCAAAGAGCAAAAGAACATTCAAAATAAATTGAAAAAAGTAGAAGAAAAAATCTCTGAATTGGAATTGAAAATTGAACAATTCGAAAGTTCTTTTACCAAAGAAAATCCTTCTGAACAGGTTTTGGAAACTTATAACAAAACCAAAGAAGAACTGGATTTGACGCTTCAAGAATGGGAATATCTCGGAAGTCAATTGGAAGGTTAAGATTTAAATTTTAAAATAAAACATCAACTGCATTGGAATTTCTGATGCAGTTTTTGTTTTCAACATTCATCTAGTTTTCGTAAATTCACGTCATTATTAAACTAAAAAACACTTATTAATGAAGAAAAACTTCTTAATCTCTGCTCTACTTTTTAGCGGACTATTTTATGCACAAACTTGCGAAAATATAAAATCCGAGAACACAAAATTGAAAGTTGAAATCCAAACAGTGAAAACTGAAAATGCTTACCTCAAAAAAGTTCTTGAAATCAGCACACCAATTTTAGAATCTGAAAAAGACAACAATAATTTCAGAATAACAAAAGTAACTGGTAACAAAGCTGACAAAACAATCTCTATTACATTTATTGTTGAAGCTAAAGACGAAAATAAAAATATGACTATAACTGATATTTCTATTATAGATATTGAAGGGAACGAGCATAAAGAAGACCAAATTAAATCTAGTAAACCATATCCGCAATTGGCGACAAATGTTCCTCTTAAATTAATTTTTTTATTCAAAGAAATACAAGGCGAACCTTTATTTATAAAATTATTCAGGTTTAAAACGCTTTATTTATCAGAGAAAAGTACCGGATTTGGAACTAAATCAAATTATGAATTTCGAGATTTAAAAGTCAATTGGAATTAATTTCTTTTCGTAATTTCACTTGAGATAAACTTAAATATTCAAACAATGATAAACGACATAAAGAAATTCCTGAACGAAGACCAAGACCCAAAAGCAGTTGAGAAAATCACGGAGAAAGTCAATGACCTGTTGACCAACGGTGAAACAGTGGAATATATCGCGGTGCAAAATAAACCTGCCATCAATATTTCGCCGGATTCTATTGTGCTTACGAATAAAAGGATTCTGTTTTTCCGTTCCAAATCGTTTGGATTAATCACAGACTTTCAGGATTACCTCTGGAAAGATGTCGCCGAAAGTCACATCAGCGAGGTGATTCTTGGCTCCACCTTCAAGATGACGGCCGTGTCCGGTTTTATTGAAACTATTGATTATATTCCAAAATCTCAAGCCAGAAAACTCTATCAATATGCGCAAAGTAAGGAAGAAGAAATGATAGAATACAGACGTGAAAAGGAATTGGAAGAGAAAAGAGCGACAGCTGGAGGATTCACCATCAACACACAAAATGAAAAATCGGAAGAACAGAAACCGATAGAACAACCACAAGTTCCAGCCGAAGCCCCAATGGAAACATTGATGAAACTAAAAGCTTTTCTCGATAATGACTTGATCTCTCTGGAAGATTACGAAGCTAAAAAGAAAGAGATATTGGGCAGAATGTAAATCATACTGATGAAAACACAAAAATTTCTATTTGTATTATTCTTATTACAATCTGTTGTGACATTTTCACAGGTGCAGGACAATGTTCTACTGCAAAAAGTTTTACAACAATTAAAACTCACAGAAAAGCAAATCAATACAGAAATAGTTGCCAACAAACCACTGCCCTATATATCAGGAAAAACGGCATTGGTAATTCCAAAATATAAAGTTAACAAAGAAGATCAATATGGCAACTATTACTTTGAGATAGAACCTTATATTGTTATAGCTGATCAGAAAACGGGAAAGATTATCAATCAATATCACATGCCAGATGTTTGGGTTTCTGATGCTGTCAGGCTCAGCGATATTACCATTGACACCGGTTTATACCAACTCAATAACAGCACAAGAGCTTTTGGTGTAAGAGTCGGTTATTCTGGGAGCAGCCAACCCAATCCTTATAGCAAAACAGACTTGTCACTTTTCATTATTCAGGACAATAAAATAAAAAGGGTTCTGAACGATTATACCATATATAATTACGGCGGAGAATGGGATACGAGATGTGCCGGTGAGTTTGAAGAGATGTCAGCTGTGATTGACATTGACAAAACGCAGTCAAAAGGGTTCAATAATTTGATTTTAAAGATTACAGACGAAACAACTAAAAGTATCCAAACCGCTGACGATTGTGTTGAGAAAAAGAAGTCTACAAAACGCACAAAAACGTTGAAGTTCAATGGAAAAGAATATCAATAAGAATTGTATTTAAATTATCAAATTAAAATTAAGTCTCCTAATATGTCCGAAATATTCAAAACTCATCTACAGAAATTCATCACAATTACTGATGAAGAATTTGCTTTGATTTTGGATTATTTCGAGGTAAAAAACTTCGGCAAAAAGGAAAATCTTTTGGAGGAAGGACAAATCTGTCGTCATAATTATTTTGTATTGAAAGGTCTTCTGAGAAAGTTCTTCGTTAATGAAAAAGGTATTGAGCAAACCACAGATTTTGCATTAGAAACCTGGTGGATGACCGACAATTTTTCGTTCGAGCGTAAAATACCAGCTGACTTTGGTATTCAAACAGTAGAAAAATCTGAAGTTCTGACCATCAGCTATGATTCTCAGGAAAAACTGCTGAATGATTTCCCTATAATGGAAAAATATTTCCGAATCGTTTATCAAAGAGCATTCGCAGCCAATCAACGGAGGGTGAAGTATATTTTCTCCTATTCCAAAGAAGATTTCTACTTCTCACTGCTCAAACAATATCCTGAGTTTGTACAGCGCGTTCCACAATATCTGATTGCTTCTTTCCTCGGTTTCACGCCAGAATATCTGAGCGAAATTCGTAAGAAAAGCATTTCTTAAACCAGTTTAAGTTTTTCACGTTTTCGATTTCCCAACTTTGTACCATCAAAGAGAAAGAAATGAAAACATCTACCAACCACCCGTTCCAGCAATTATTTTTACGATTGGCTTTAGCATTCACAATGCTGTCTGCAGTCGCTGACCGATTTGGATTCTGGGGTCAAAATTTCAGTTGGGGCAATTGGCAGAATTTTGAGAATTACACCAAGAAAATTACCTCATTTTTGCCCGAATCTCTCAGCATTTTCGGTGCATACTCTGCCACAATTTTAGAAATAATCTTCGCTATCTTTCTAATATTAGGTTATAAAACCAAACTGACAGCCATCGGAACAGGCATTCTTTTATTAATGTTCGCATTGTCAATGAGCATTTCCCTAGGCATCAAAGCTCCGTTCGATTATTCGGTTTGGGTTTGTTGTGCTTCAGCGTTTCTATTGGCCAGTCAGAATCAATATCCTTTTAGTATCGACAATAAGTTCATTAATCAATAAAAATAAATCAAAAACAATGGAAAAACGCATTAACATCAACACGGTAGAACCTCACGCATACAAAGCCATGTTCGCATTGGAAGCTTATTTGGCTCAGGCAGAAATCTCTAAAACGCTGAAAGAATTGATTAAAATCCGCGCGTCACAAATCAACAATTGCGCTTATTGTCTGGCGATGCACACGAAAGACGCGCTGAAATATGGCGAAAGTGCAGAAAGAATTTTTATCCTGAGCGCTTGGCACGAAGCAGAAAATTTTTTCACAGAAGAAGAAAAAGCAGCGCTGAAAATGACAGAAGAAATCACGCAAATCGCACAACAAGGTTTGAGCAACGAGACTTATCAAAGAGCGCTGAAAGTCTTTTCTGAAAAACAAATTTCTGAGATTATTATGGCTATCGTCACTATTAATGCATGGAACAGAATTGCGGTAAGTACTCATCTTCAAATTGGAGAGTAATTACTATTCAAAGAACGGTTTCTAAAAAACGTACGTTGCTTTTCATAAAAACGCACGCACGTTTTGAACAAAAGGCACGTACGTTTTAGTGAAAAGGTACGTGCCTTTTTTAGTACCATCGCAAACGCCCTATTCATAGGACTTACAGGATGGTCATTTTACAACAAAAAAACGCCACCAATTGGTAACGTTTTTTGACAATTTATGCAAGTAAAAATCTTTGATAAAGCTTTTTTTACTTAATGAACCCCCTACTTCTTAACAAAGGTTTGATATCAGCTTTATGTCCGGTAAAACCTTCAAAAGCTTTGTTCAAATCTACACTGTTGCCGACAGAAAGAATATATTTTCTGAAACGGTCACCGTTTTCTCTCGTCAATCCTCCATTCGCTTTGACCCATTCCCACGCATCAGAATCCAAAGTTTCTGACCACAGATAAGCGTAATATCCAGCCGAATATCCGCCACCCCAAATGTGCGCGAAGTATGGCGTGTGGTATCTTGGCGGAACTTGGGTCACCAACAATCCGTATTTAGACAAAGCTTGTTTTTCAAAATCCAAAACCGGAATCAATTGACTGTCAGAAGTCACGGTGTGCCAATTCATATCCAAAGTCGCCGCAGCTACCAACTCAGTCGTTGCATAACCTTGATTGAAGTTCGATGCTTTCTTGATTTTATCAATCAAAGTCTGAGGCATCGGTTGTTTGGTCTGATAATGCAAGGCATAATTCTTCAAAACCTCTGGCTCCAAAGCAAAATGCTCATTGATCTGAGAAGGGAATTCCACAAAGTCTCTTGGTGTATTCGCACCTGAAATGGATGCGTATTTTTGGTCGGCAAATAAGCCGTGCAAAGTATGGCCAAACTCGTGGAACAAAGTTTCTACATCATCATAAGAAATCAGCGAAGGCTTTCCTGGCGCAGGTTTCTGGAAGTTATAAACATTCACGATTACAGGTTTTTGACCCAACAAATGAGACTGAGGAACAAAGTTATTCATCCACGCACCACCACTTTTGTTGCTTCTGGTGTAGAAATCCAGATAGTAAAGTGCTAACGATTTTCCATCTCTGTCAAAAACCTCGTAAGCCACCACATCCGGATGATAAACAGGAAGATCTTTTCTGACTTTGAAAGTGATGCCGTAAAACTGTTCTGCAGCATAGAAAACACCTTTTTCCAAAACCGTTGTCACTTCGAAATAAGGTTTTATTTCGTTATCATCCAGGTCATATTTGGCTTTTCTTACCTGCTCAGAATAGAAGTTCCAGTCCCAAGGTTCCACTTTAAAACCACCTTTCTGAGCATCAATCACTTCCTGAATTTCCTTCGCTTCACGATTCGCGGTTTCTACGGCAGGTTTTGCCAATTGCGCCAAAAGTCCCATTGCCGCTTCAGGCGTTTTTGCCATTTGGTCCTGCAGACTCCATTCAGCGAAGTTTTTCTTTCCGAAGAGTTGTGCTTTCTCTAATCTTAATTTGGCTAATTTCTCAACCGTTTCCCTTGTATCATTTTCATCGCCTTTTTCAGCTCTTGTCCAAGATGCTTTGAAGAATTTTTCTCTGGTTGCTCTGTTTTTTAGATTCTGCAAAAGTGGTTGTTGAGTCGTGTTCTGCAAAGCAAGAAGGAATTTTCCTTTTTGTCCGGCTTGCTCCGCATCGGTTGCGGCAGCTGCGATTTCGTCTGCGGAAAGACCGTCCAATTCTTTGATATCAGAAATAAGAACCGCTCCTTTTTTTCTAGCCTCCAATAATTTGTTACTGAATTGAGTGGCTAAAGTTGCCAATTGCTGATTGATTTCTTTCAGTTTCTCTTTATTCTCAGCAGAAAGATTGGCTCCCGCAATTTCGAAATTAGTTAAATAAAACTCGGTCAATCTTTTGCTTTCTGAATCTAATTTATCGGTTTTTACTGCTTTTAATCTTTTATAAAGCTTTTCATTCAAATTAATTTTATCTGAATGTGAAGCGAAAATCGGTGCGTATTCTTCTTCCAATTTCTGAAGTTGGTCATTGGTATTGGAGCTTGTCAGATTATAGAAAATAATTGTCGCTCTGCCTAAAGTTTCACCGCTTGTTTCCAAAGGTAAAACAGTGTTCTCGAAAGTTGGAACCGCTTTGTTGTTGACGATTTTGTCGATGTTTGCCAATTGCTCTTTCAAACCCTGTTCAAAAGCCGGTTTGAAATGTTCGTCTTTTATTTTATCGAATTCCGGAGCTTGGTACTGCAACGGACTTTTTTTAAGAAAAGGATTGTTGTTCATAGATTTTTGTGTGGTTGCAGAAGTTTTTTTCTGCTGAGCGTTTATGGTCATATTTCCTGCATTGAAGGCGAGGAAAGTGATTAGTAAACTTGTTCTTATTTTCTTCATATAATAATTATTTTTCAAAAAGAGCAGGTCTTTGGGTAATTTCGTGATAGCAAATAGAGTTTTCATCAAAAAAGTGAAAAACCATACTTTTCCGGGTTTTTTCTTTATTAGTATGTGGTTCACCTCCGTGTAAAACATTGGCATGCCAGATTAGCATATCTCCTTTTTTACATTCAAAGACTTCTTTTTTGAGGTTTAGTTCTTTAACTTTAGCTTGAAGCATTTCTTCATAGCCTTTATAACCTTTGTCTCCTAACATTAGGAAATTACCTTCATTGTCATAATCAGAATTCATATAATAAGGTAATTTGTGACTTCCCGGGTAATAATGAAGTGCACCTTGATCCGCTTTTATATCCTCTAAAGCAATCCAAACTCCTATCAGTCCACCTACAGGGAAAGTGGTCATGTGAATACTGTCTGAATGAGTTTTTTGCTGACTGCCGTTGATAAAATTAATACTTTGGAACAACTTTGTTTTCCCATCTAACAAAAGATCAAGCAAATCTAAAAGAGATTTTTCCAGTCCAATTTCTTTGATAATTTCAGATTTGTGCAAAGCAAACATCAGCTTATTCCCATATTTAAAACTGATCTCTTTATTATCTAAAAGTGTCTGAATCTCCGAATTAATCTGATCGGCTTGTTCTGCTGAAATAAAATTTTTAACAACACTATAACCATTATCAAAAAACTGCGATAAACTTTGTTGATTTTCTGGCGTTTGATTTTTATAGAATTCTGTTTTAGAAATAGCCTCCTGATTTTCTTTTCTGGTAAATTGAGATTCTACTTTTTTGAAATCTTTGCTAGAAATTGGTGCAAAATAGGCTTTATTAATTTTATACTTTTTGTAAAGTGGAATGTTATGTTTTAATTTTTTTTTGCTGAAAACATTGAAAAAAGCATAGCTTAACTTACTGTTTTTGATCAGAGATAGCATAATTATTTAATTTTCTACCAAATTTAAAAAATTAAATCCAATAAGGCTTATTTATCTTCATCTTCCTCATCGTCGCTCCAATGGTTTTCTTCGAAAGAAATACTGTCCAGAGCGAGCAATTCTGCTTCACGCTCCAGAGATTCTCGGAGGGTGAAGGTGAACATATCTTTATCTTTTTCTTTGGCCAAACGTCTGGTCATCGCTTTGTCTATCAGCATAAAACGCTTGCCCATTCTTCTCGCTGTGTATTTTCGCATTCCGTTTTCTTGGAGAATATCGACCGCCATATCTACGGCTGTTCCGAGTGTTTCGCGGTAGATATAACTGACATTTTTATTGATGAAATCGTAGGCGTCCAAACGATTTTTAGCACGGACGAAAATCTTGAGATCGGGATAATTTTCCTTCGCATAATCTACCAAGAATTTGTTTTTCTCCGCGTCATCCAGACAAAGCACGAGAAGTTCAGCTTCTTCGATACCTGCCGAACGTAACAGTGATGGTCTGGTGGCATCGCCGTAATACACATTGAAACCATTGGAACGTAACAGTGCAACTCTGTCTGGGTCATTATCCAAAACGGTTGACCTGATTCCGTTGGCTTTCAAAAGTCGACCAACTGTACTTCCGAAAAACCCGAATCCCACGATAATCACTTTACGCTGTTTAATTATGCCGAGCTCTATGTTTTCTTCAATTTTTTGTTTGATGAATTTCTTATCCAGAATTTTCTCCTTGAAAATCAGAAGCAAAGGTGAAATACACATTGTTATCGCTACGATTGCCATCAATTCTCCGTTGGCTTGGTAATCTATCAAGTATAAACTCGCGGCAAAATTGACCAAAACGAAAGCAAATTCTCCAACCTGCGACAATGCAAAAGCTAGGAAGAAACTTTGCTCGTTGTTCATCTTATAATATTTGCCGATTCCAAAAAGGACAACGGCTTTGATTCCTAAAACAATGAACGCGGCAGAAAATATAAATAACGGTTTTGAAACTATGATATCAAAGTTAATTGTTGCGCCAACACTCACGAAAAACACCGCTAGCAACAATCCTTTAAAAGGGTCTATCGCACTTTCCAGCTCGTGACGAAACTCGCTGTTGGCTAACATTACACCAGCGATAAAAGCACCCAAAGCCGGACTCAAATCCACCGAAATCATCAACTCAGAAACACCGATTACTAAGAATAATGAAGCTGCGGTTAAGAGTTCATTCAATCCAGACCTTGATACAAATCTTAGGAATGGGGTGAAGATATATCGGCCTAATAATATTAAAGCTAAAACGGCGAAAATCACGGTAAAAGGTTGCAGCCATTCGGGAAGATATTGTAGTAAAACTTTCTCGTGACTAGCTTGTGACAAAGCTTTTTCGGATTTTGAAATAAATGGCAATAAGGCCAAAATCGGAATCACGGCAATATCCTGAAACAGTAAAATGGAAAAGGAAGACTCTCCACTGACGGTTCGAAAAAGGTTTTTCTCTTTCAATGTCTGCAACACAATCGCTGTGGACGACATTGCAAAACATAGCGCGATGATGAATGATTTTTTCAAACCAAATCCCGCCAGATAAAATACGATTAAAATCCCGACGATGCTCAGTAGCATTTGGCTTAAACCAAGTCCGAGAATTCGTTTTCTGATTTGCCAGAGTTTTTGAGGTTCCAATTCCAAACCGACCAAAAACAAAAGCATAATCACGCCCAATTCTGATGCGTGCATTATATCTTCGACATCTCGACCTGTGAGTTGAAGACAGAACGGACCAATCAAAATCCCGCCAAGAATGTAACCAATCACAGAACTTAATCCCAATTTTTTCCCTAGCGGAACCATAATAATGGCCGCTCCAAGAAAAATCAGAATCGTCATTGCAATTGAGTTTTCCATTTATTTTATTCTGAGGGTTTGGGATAATTCTTCGCAATGAACTTCTAATTGTTCATCAGTTAAATTATCTGCGTTATAAAAAACGTGTATTTTTTTAAGGTGGATATCATTTACCTTAAGGGAAACTTTCAGACCTGCTAGGAGCTCTTCTACAGTAGTTTCGTATTTGCCTTCGGAAGTGTAATTGGCTTCCCGTCCGCCAACGCTTGTGATGATTAGTGCGTCTTTTCCGGATAGGATGTTGATTCCGTTTTCCGAAACCCAACGCATATCAAAAACCTCATCTATCCACAACTTCAACAATGGCGGCAGTCCAAACCAGATGATTGGAAAGTGGAAAATAACGCGGTCGTACTCCACAATTCTTTTTCTCTCGCGGAAAGGCTGAATATGAAAATCAGGGTAATCTTCATACAAATCCCGAAATGTGACATTGTCCAAATCATCATAGCACTCTAACAATCGAACATTTGTGGTAGAATGTTCGAAATAAGGATGCGCAAATAGAACTAATGTTTTTTTCAACGAAATCTCGATTTTCGTAAATATAGTGATTTTTTGGTTTTATGTCAAGCGTTTGTTTGTTATGAAATTGAGAATTGTTTTGTAGTTGGGAATTATTTTGGGATATTTGGAAATAATATATAAGCTTTCTTTTATGAAAAATATCTTTTTGTTAATACTAACTATTTCATTTTACTCTATGAAATCACAAAATATAATTTTTTTTGAAGATAATGCTTTAAAAGAAAAACTCCTTGAAGCAACACAAGAAAATAAAATTGCCAAAAATAAAAATGGAGAGAATATTAAAATAGATACTGATGACAATAAGGAAATTGATGCAAATGAAGCTCTTCTTGTTGTTTCTCTAAATTTGTATCCAGGAGATATTAGTAAGTTAGGTGGAATCGAAAAATTCGAAAATTTAAAAAACCTCGACTTGGCTACAAATAATTTGACAAAATTTGAGAATATAAATCTGCCAAACTTGGAAACACTAGATTTATTAGACAATGATATTATCTCACTTAAAATTGATAATTTAAAAAATCTCAGAACTATAACTTGTCAGCAAAATAAATTAAAAAGATTATCCATAATTGGATTAGAAAATATTGAATCTATATTTTGTAATTTTAATCCTATTAGAAAAACTGTTTTGAAAAATTTACCAAAACTAAATCACATAGGAATTGATAAGTGAAAATTATTTAAAAAAATATAAATCTACTTTATATAAAACAAAAAACCCAGACAAAAAATCTGGGTTTTATTATATTCATTTATTAATTCTACCATCCGCCAGAAGCGCCGCCGCCGCCGAAACTTCCACCTCCGCCAAAGCCTCCAAATCCGCCTCCGCCGCTGCTTCCACCACCAAATCCTCCTCCGCCAAAACTACCTGGAAAAGGGAATGGGAAAAATCCACCTCGGTATCTTCGGCTTCCTTTTCGGGATAGTGTGTAGTCGTCATCGTCGTTATTACCGCCATTGTTGCCTTTCATAATATTGATTAAGACAATAATGATGATGATAATCAAAACAATCGCTCCAATACTGATTCCGCCTTCCTGTTTTTGTTTCTTGACAATCGGTTTGAATTTCCCCTGAACTGCTTCCATTATGGCAGAAGTTCCTTGATCTATTCCGTTATAAAACTCTCCTTTTTTAAAAGCAGGCGTTACCAAATAATCCAAAATCTGCCCTGCAACCGAAGCCGTGAGATATTGCTCCACCGAACGACCTTGCTGGATAGACATTGTATGATCTTCCGTAGCAATCAGGAAAACTACGCCATTATCAACTCCTTTTTGTCCAATTCCCCATTTCTCACCATACATTGTTGCGAGATAATTCACGTCTTCACCACTTGTAGTCGGGAGAATAATAACCTCGATTTCTGTAGAAGTAGAATCGGAAAACTTAATGAGTTTTTGATTCAACGCATCTTTTTCAGATTCCGACAACAATCCGGCTTTATCGTAAACTGGATAAAGAACCGCTGGTTTTTCCGGCACTTGCTGAGCTTTGGAAAATAATCCAAAAACCAAGAATAATGCGAAAACATATCGTTTAAGAGAAGCTGATATCATTGGATAATTCATTGATATTTTCCCCAGAAATTGGGAAATATTTTTTCAGTTCGAGTCCGGTTCTCAGAATCGCTTCTTTAAGACCTTTGTAATAATTTCCTGTGGCAAATTCAGCCGTCATTTCGTCGTGAACGGTGTCCCAAAAAGATTGTTTGACTTTCTTATGAATCCCTTCATCACCAATAATCGTGAGATAATGCTGTTCAAAATTCACATAGAACAAAACGCCATTTCTTTCTTTGGTCAGATGCATTTCTAGCGAACGAAATACCTCAAAAGCTTTCTTAGCAAAATCACTTTCGCTCGTAGAATCGATATGCACACGAATCTCGCCCGAAGAATGGTCTTCAGCTATTTTAATGGCCTCCACAAGGGAAGCCATTTCTGTATTGGTTAGAAAATCTGTCATTACTCTGTGAATGCAGGAGGTGCTTTTTCTGCACCAGCTTCAGCTTTGAAATATGGTTTTTCTTTGAAGTTTGAGAAGCCGGCAATCAGACTGTTTGGAAATGTTTTGATGCTCGTGTTATATTCTCTTGCCGCATCGTTGTAGTAAACCGTTTCGGAACGGATACTGTTTTCAATCGCTGTATATTCTCTTTGGAAGTTGATATATTGCTGGTCCGCTTTCAAGTTGGGATAACTTTCTACAACCGCCAATAATCTGCTCAATGAACCGCTCAATTCGCCTTGCGCTGCTTGGAATTTTGCCATATCAGCCTCGGTCATATTGGTTGGGTCGATGTTAACTGATGTTGCTTTTGACCTTGCTTCAACCACTTTTGTCAAAGTCTCAGATTCGAATTTAGCATAAGATTTCACTGTTCTTTCCAAATTCGGAATCAAGTTTGCTCTTTTTTGATAAACCGTTTCTACGTTGGACCATTTGGAGTTGACCATTTGTTCCTGATCTACAAAGCCGTTTCTCTTCCCAACTGCCCAAAAGCCAACAATTGCGATTAACGCCGCAACAACGATTAATACAATACAACCTTTACCTTTCATAGTTTGATGTGTTTTAAAATTTTTATTAAACCAAATATACAAATTATATGCAATCGTGTCTGATTTATAGTTTATTTTTCAAAAATCTTAGCTTCTCTCCAAAGTTCATCCATCTCAACAAGATTCAAATTGGATAAAATCAAGTTTTTACTCAATGCCAATTCCTCCATTTTCTGAAATCTGGAAATGAATTTCGAATTGGTTTTTTCCAAAGCCGTATCAGCATTCAGTCCGGAGATTCTGGCATAATTAATCAAAGAAAAAAACACATCGCCCAACTCCATTTCCTTTTTATCCGTGTCGGTTTCCTGATGAAACTCCTGCAATTCCTCCCGAACTTTAGCCCAAGCATCGTCCGCAGAATCAAACTCAAAACCGATTCCTTTCACTTTATCCTGAATTCTGTAAGCTTTGATAATCGGTGGCAAACCTTTCGGAACGCCTTCTAAAACAGATTTGTTTCCTTCTTTCAACTTCAGTTTTTCCCAATTTTGCTTTACCGTTTCTTCATCTTCTGCAACAGTGTCGCCATAAATATGTGGATGACGGAAAATCAGCTTCTCGTTCAAAGAATTGATGACATCAGCAATATCAAAACCCTCTTTTTCTGAACCGATTTTCGCATAAAAAACCAAATGCAACAATACATCGCCCAACTCCTTTTTGATTTCCCGCAAATCCTCATTCAGAAGCGCATCAGACAACTCGTAAGTTTCTTCCAAAGTCAAATGTCGCAGGGTTTCAAACGTCTGCTTTTGGTCCCACGGGCACTTCTCCCGCAAATCATCCATTATATCGAGAAGCCTTCCAAAAGCCTCCATTTTTTCCTGTCTTGTATTCATTTTTCAATATTTATTTGACTTTGTCGAACCTTTGGATGGGGCGCCTATTTCCGCCCTCCGTTCCCGCTTTTTTCTGTCATTGCGAACAAAGCGTCTCAATATGTTGAACTTTTCCCCAATCGCAATGACAGAAAAAGAGCTCCACTCAGGTCGGGGCGTGCTTCGCCAAGTTTCAAGATTTGTCAGTAAAAATAAATTCTCCATCAACTTTCAACCAGCAACCAAATTAATGTGATTTATTTTGCAACATCGGAACAAACTTGTAAACACCAAACTCCTCCTTTTCAAATTGCGTATCAGAAATTTTCGTGAATCTGTAAAGAATTTGCTCGTCCGTTTTCCCCAACGGAATTACCATTTTCCCTCCGACTTTCAGTTGTTTCAATAATTCCGTTGGGAGAATTTCTGCGCCACACGTCACTAACACCTTATCAAAAGGCGCAAACGTCGGCAAACCTGCAAAACCATCGCCAAAACTTTGGAACTTTGGTCTCATATGCAATTCTCGGAAAATCTTTGTAGAAAAATCGTACAAATCCTTTTGACGTTCAACCGTGTAAACCAAAGCTTTCATCTGAATCAAAACTGCGGTCTGATAACCGCATCCAGTCCCGATTTCCAATATTTTTTCACCTTCATTCACTTCCAACAATTCGGTTTGTTCCGCCACGGTTGAAGGATGAGAAATCGTCTGCTTTGCCAAAATCGGAAAAGCGCGGTCTTCATAAGCATAATCTTCAAAAACACTTTCTATAAAAAGATGTCTCGGCACTTCGTTCATCGCATTCAAAACAAAAGAATCCGTAATCCCGATCTTCTGATGAAGATAATCTACCAATTGTTTTCTTTTGCCTTTGTGAACGTAAGTATCTCTCATTATAAGCTTTAATTTTTTGAACCACAAAAGTCACAAAAGAAAATAATTTCAAAAAAATTTATTCTTAAAAGTTTGAAATCTAATGCTTAAAATTATAACTTACTTAAAAGAAAGGAGTTAAAAACTTTTGTAGCTTTTGTGGTTAATAAGACTGCAATTTCGGAAGGAAATTTTTAAAATCCAAACAACAATCATAATTTTAAAAATTAATCAATAATTATCCTCAAAATCGGAATAAACTTTATAAATTTGATTGTATTTTTATTAAAAACGTAAACAATGTTTTAATTAATTGAATGAAAGAATGGAAGTTATGAAGAAAACAAGAGCTTACATCAAAGGCACCGGCTCTTATGTTCCGCCAAAAATTTTAAAAAATGATTTTTTCGAAAAAGTAGGTTCGTCGGACGAATGGATTTTTAAGAATCTGGGAATCAGGGAACGCCGAATTGCTGAAGGCGAAGTGACGAGCGATTTGGCTTACAAAGCTGGACTACGAGCTTTAGAAAACACAGACGTTTCGCCAAAAGACATCGACCTGATTATTGTCGCAACCTCAACGCCTGACAGACAAGCGCCATCAACAGCGTGTTTCGTTCAGGAAAAAATGGAAGCACCACAAGCGGTTGCTTTCGATATTTCTGCAGTTTGCTCAGGTGGACTTTACGGCATTGCCATCGGTTGCCAATTTATAGAAACAGGAATGTATAAAAACGTATTGGTAATCGGCGCTGATACTTTTTCGACGATTACCAACTGGGAAAGAAAAGATTCGGTTTTCTTTGGCGACGGCGCTGGAGCGATTTTATTGTCTGCAACCACCGAGGACAAAGGTTTTATGGATTTTAAACTGCACGCAGACGGAACGGGAAAATACCATTTCAATATTCCTGCTGGCGGTTCAGAAATGCCGGCTTCGGAAGACACTTTGAAGCAAGGACTTCACTATTTCCAAATGAACGGAAAAGAGGTTTTCGAAACGGCAACCCGAGTTTTGCCAGAAACCATCCACGAAATTTTGGAAACCAATCAACTGACTTCTGACAATGTAGATTGGGTGATTCCACATCAGCCAAGCATCAGAATTCTGCAGGAAACTGCCAGAAAAACCAATATTCCTTTCGAAAAAGTAATGACCAATATGGACAAATATGCCAATACATCCGGCGGAACTATCCCAATTGTCCTCGACGAAACTTACAAAAGCGGAAAAATTCAATCCGGAAACCTTCTTCTTTTCGCAGCAGTTGGCTCCGGCTGGACTTGGGGAACTGCACTTTATAAAGCTTAATTTTTTATCGCAAAGTCGCAAGAATTAAAATACAGAACTCATAAAAGTCGCAAAGTTTTCGTTTGCGACTTTTAAACAAAATCAAATTAAAAAAATAGCGCCTTTGCGTTAATATATAACACTTGGAAACTATGTTAGATAATCAAACTTTTCTCATTACCGGAATTGCAGATGAGAATTCATTAGCGATGAAAACTGCAGAAAAAATCCTTGCCAACAACGGCAAAGTTGTCTGCACAGGTTTGGGCGTAACGCCTTTTCACAAGAATCTTTCCGAAAAAGCAGAATCTTTCCTCAATAAAAATTATGAAGATTTCGAAAATGCCTGCAAAAAAGTTTTGGGCAACGACGTTTATACTGCTCCACTTGACGTGACATTGCCAGAAAGTTTAAGTCATTTTGCTGATGATTTGAAAACAAAAAACATTGCACTGAATGGTTTTCTTCACGCTATTGCGATGGACAAAACGATTAGAAATAAATCCGTAAAGCCAATGCTGGAAGTAACGGCAGAGGAATTCAATGATACGATGAATGTGTCTGCGTTTTCTCTTGTTACGCTTTGTCACGCTTTACTTGCAAATGGTGTTTTGCAAAACGGCGCTTCGATAGTTTCATTAAGTTATATTGCGGCGGAGAAAGTTTCATTTTTTCCTTATATCAATATGAGTATTGCAAAAGCGGCACTTGAAAGACTGACAATAGAAATGGCTTACGAACTCGGAAAAAAATACGGAATCCGTGCCAACGCGATTAGATTCTCGCCTTATATGGGAAGCAAAGCCGGAAATGCAACTTTGAAAGTTGAAGATGTGGAGAGAGCGAATAGAATTAGCCCATTGGGGAATGCTTTGCCTGAAGATTTGGCGCATGAAATTGTTCATCTTTTCCGAAAAGAAACCAGAATCACGGGGGAAATTCGTCACGTGGATGGTGGGTTTCATATTATGGGATAAAATTTCTGATTTTAGATTAAAAATTCTAAATTTTAGATTTCCATAAATAATTAAAAACAGATTCAAGTTGCAAGTTTTGTGGCTTGAATTTTTATTTAATTAAATTGCATCATCAAAATTATTTTAAATTTATGAGACAAATAAAAACGGCTTTGTTGGCTTATGGTGGTTCTGGGAAACTGTTTCACGCACCTTTTCTTGAGGTTAATGATGGTTTCGAACTGATTGGAGCATATGAACGAAGCACTAAAAATATACAGACCGATTATCCGGAAGTTAAAAGTTTTGATTCTCTAGAAGAAGTTTTGGAAAGTGATGCAGAATTAATTGTGGTTAATACGCCAATCGACACGCATTTCGAATTTACAAAAAAAGTTTTGGAAGCAGGGAAACACGTTTTGGTGGAAAAGGCTTTTACGACGACTTCCGAGGAAGCTGAGGAATTACACAAATTGGCAAAAGCGAAAAATCTGAAGCTCTGCGTTTATCAAAACCGACGATATGACAGCGATTTCCGAACCGTGAAAAAGGTTTTGGAAGAAGGTTATCTCGGAGAAATCGTAGAAGCAGAAATCCGATTTGAAAGATTTAATCCGGAATTGAGTCCAAAAGCGTGGAAAGAAAACGGAAATCCTGGCGCAAGTATCTTGATGGATTTGGGTTCACACGTGATTGATCAGGCTTTGACATTGTTTGGGAATCCGGAGAAGGTTTTTGCCGACATTAGAAAAACGAGAGAAAACACTCAGATTGATGATTATTTTGACATTCTTCTTTATTATCCTGACAAACGTGTAAGATTGAAAGCAAGTTTCTTCGTGAAAGAAATGACGCCTTCTTATGTTTTCCACGGCAAGAAAGGAAGCTTTCTAAAACACAGAGCTGACATCCAGGAAGATGAATTGAAGCTCGGCAAAGTTCCGAATCGTGAAAATTGGGGAACCGAACCTGAAGACAAAACCGGACTTTTGGTTTACAATGACCGAGTTGTGAATTTCCCGACTTTTCAAGGAAATTATCTGGATTTTTATGATGACCTTTACAATGCTATCGCTAACGACAAAAAAGTTCCTGTAACTGCAAAACAAGCTTTTCATACGATGAAAGTAATTGAAGCAGCGAAGGAAAGTTCTGAGACTGAGAAAGTGATTGATTTGTAAATAAAACTGCGACTCCGATCAGTCTGAAACTTTTAAACTTTCCATATAATTTGTCATTCCGAATGAATCTAAACTTTGCTGTAAAGATTCTTTCAGAACGACAAAAGTTTTGTTTTAAGGCAAATTTTATTTTTATGTTGAATCTACAAAGCCCGACTTGAGTGGAACTCTTTTTTTGGAGCGGGACAGGCTTGAAAAAAAAGCAATTCTACTTTCGATGAAGCGAAATAACTGTTTCAACAATCTAATTAACTAACATAAAAAAATCGAACTTTTGAAGGTTCGATTTTTTTTGCAATTCAGAATATTACTAATATTTTATCATTAATACACCACTTCCTTTGATTCTGTATAAACCGCCTTCCGGCAAAGCTTTATCAGTTTGAGCGGCTGTTTCGTTATCATAAACCGGGCATCCTTGGATGATAGCCGGTGTAATATCTGACGAACGTTTTATTATATGAAATTGTGATTGAGAATCTATTACAGCAGATGCAGCCAACACAGAGCGGTCTATAGTTTTCAAAACTCCAGTAGCATCTACTACTACAATTCTATCATTAGGATCGGTACTAATATAATTTGGGCGTTGGGCAATTTGCAAAGTTTGCCAGGAACCCAATGCTCCATAACCCAGAGCATCAATACGAACACCGCCTAATATCAAATCTAATCTTTGAGTAGGATTTCTGTAAAATATATCAGCATTGGGATCGGCACCAAAAGACCAGTTTCCTTTTTCATCCATTACGGCACGGTAAACGTTTGCTGCAATGTTAGAAGCACTTCCATCACTATTAGCTCCAGATGTTCCAAGCCATATCTCTCCTCCAACAGAGGTGTACTTTCCTGTTCTCAAAACAATACCAGCTCTTTGTTGTGTAACCAAAGACATTAATCCCAAATTACCAGAGGAAGTTGTCGTGTGCCCTTCGAATGCAGCAATAGAAGTCCCATTTGGTCTAGCAGCCCTTGATCCAATCGTTCCTGAAGAAATGATATTACGATGAACAATTGCCTGCGCATTGTTTGAAGTAGCTAAACTATAATTGACATCCAGATCATCATTTGCCTGAAAAGTTACTTTGTCATCCAATTGCCTTCCCAGCAAAGAGCCATCAGAAGGAGAATAACCAAATCCTATTCTTCCTTTTGAGGTAACAATAACATCATCCAATACCTGTGTAGAAGTGGCAGTTCCTGTAGCAGAATTATCTTTTGACGCATCTACATGGAAAGTTCCAACGCCTTGATTAGTTCCTACTGCCACATTTCCTTTTTGGTAAATATCCTGAGTATTGAGTGTTGCTTCCGTAGTTGTAGTACGAACCCGCCAAGGTTCTGTTCCATTACTTGAAGATGCTCCCCCAATAAATTTTTGCCAAAGAACACCATCAAAATAATAATAACCGGGAGCGTCTACAAAAGTTCTTGGGATGTTGGTATCTCCACCAGAAACATCTGTCACATAAACAAGCGCAGCCGTTTGATCTGTTCCATATGTTGCTGTATTATTGGTAAGTTCTGCTCTTGTAAGTCTTGGAGATTGTAATCCTATATATTGAGAATTATCTGTAATAATTCCTGATGAATCTCTTTTCGCATTAACATCTAATGTGGTTTTGGGACTATCGGTATTGATTCCGACTTGTCCAGAAGTTAATCCAAATGCAATAAATGCAATGGATAAATAATTTTTTTTCATCTTTTTGTGTTTTGATAATCAAAGTAAACTTAATGACTTTGATTACTGTTTTATGTTTTTGATTAAGCTATTATAAGCTTTTTACCAACAGCACAAATATAAATAAAATTCGGTTAAATGAAATAAATTAAAATTATTTATAATTAAAAATTAAATATATAAAAACATTTTAAACAATAATAAATTTAAAATAGACAAAACATAATCATATTAAATAAAAAGCATAAACTTGGAGATTTTAACAATTTATGATTGAATTATTTTTTATTTTAACTTGAATTTTTATATTTTTTTGGACTTTTCACTCTCTAAATTAAAAACCAATATTCTTAAAATGCTGAATCTGCAGCCCGAATGGAGCAGACATCCTTTTTTGCTTGTACAAAAGTTCTATTGAAACTGGAATTCGTCTGCAAAAAAGATTGACTCCGTCGAACCTAAATATTTGGGAGCGGAAGGCGGAAAAGCTGTCCAAAACAATGGTTCGACGGAGTCAAATCAATATTATAAAATGACAAGACTCAGAAACTTCAAAAATTCTGGGTCTTTTTTTATGTGGATTTGGTTTAATTCTTAAATTTACCTCTTGAAGAAAATTAAGCTATGATAAAAGCAGGACTTGTAGGAGCGGGACATTTGGGGAAAATCCATTTGAGATTATTGAACCAATCTGAGAAGTACGAACTCGTTGGTTTTCACGATAAAGATGCGGAAAACGGTCGAAAACTGGAAGCCGAATTGGGCTACAAATATTTTGAAAGTTTCGAAGATTTGCTGAACGAAATCGAGATGCTGGATATTGTGACTCCCACGCTCTATCACTACGATTACGCACTAAAAGCGATTGAAAAAGGCATCCATTTTTTCATTGAAAAACCTGTGACTCAAACCCTTGAACAAGCGGAAGAAATTCTTTACAAATGCAGAGAATTCGGAATCAAGGCGCAAGTTGGTCACGTGGAACGTTATAATCCGGCATTTATTGGGGCGAAAGATTTTATTCAGAATCCAATGTTTATTGAGATTCATAGGTTGGCGGAGTTCAATCCGAGAGGAACCGATGTTTCTGTGGTTTTGGATTTGATGATTCATGATTTGGATATTTTGCTGAGTTTGGTAAAGTCCAAAGTGAAAGTGATTCACGCAAGTGGGGTTTCTGTGGTGAGCAAAACGCCGGACATTTGCAACGCGAGAATTGAGTTTGAAAATGGTTGTGTAGCGAATCTCACTACTTCAAGAATATCAATGAAAGCAATGCGAAAATCGAGATTTTTCCAACAAGATGCTTATGTTTCTGTGGATTTCTTGGAGAAAAAAGCGGAAGTTATCCGTATGAAACCTGCACCGGAAAATCCGTCTGACTTTGATATGATTATCGAAAATGCGGAAGGCGAGAAAAACCAGATTCTTTTTGAATATCCGAACATTCAGCCAAATAATGCAATTCTTGATGAATTAGAAAGTTTTGCGAATGCGATTGATAATAATCTACCTGTTCAGGTTTCTTTGGAAGATGGCACTGAGGCTTTGAAAGTGGCTTTGGAGATTATGAGATTGATACAGAAGTAACCATTTTTACACGTGCCATTAAAATTTAATTCACACGTGTAAAAATTATTTTTTGTAATTTTGTTTAAAATCAAAAAGATGAATACAAAACTAACTTTAACTATTGAGCGATCCGTCATAGAAAAAGCCAAAAAATATGCTCGCAACAGAGAAAGAAGTCTTTCAGACCTTATTGAAAATTATCTGAAAGTTTTAACGACAGATGATGAGTCAAAAGATGAAACTGAATTATCTACAACATTAAAAGCTCTAAAAGGTTCTTTCAAAATGCCAAAAGATTTTGATTATAAAAAAGAACTAATAGATCGTTTGTCTGAAAAATATTTATAAATGGATTGCATTTTAATAGACACAGATGTGATTCTCGATTTCTTTTTTGACAGAAAACCATTTTCTGATGACGCTTCTGAAGTATTAAATCTATGTGAAAAAGGTAAATTAAAAGCCTTTATAACACCTGTTATCATCAGTAATGTTTACTATCTTTTAAGAAAAACTGCAAAACACGAAAAAGTAATTGAAAACTTGAAATCACTATTGAATATTGTTGATATTTCCATCATTGAAAAAGCAACAATTCTAACTGCAATGAAATCAGATTTCAAAGATTTTGAAGATGCTTTGCAAAATTTTTCTGCGCAACAAAATACCGAAATTAAAATTATTATAACAAGAAATACCAGAGATTTCAAAACAAGTGAACTTGCTATAATGACACCAGACACTTACTTAAAAACACGAAACCAAAATTGAATATATTACATTTAGAATCCGAACTCAAAAAACGCTTAGATTTTCCCTACACTTGGGGAAGAAGACAAACCGATGATTGGGACAGAAAAACGAAATTCATCTATCAAACCCAAGATTTTGAAAGTCTTGAAAATCAGTGCAAAGATTTTGATGAAGATTTGAAAAGTTATGCGTTTAACCGTTGGCTGAATTTTTGGTCGGCGAAAGCTGTGGAAGATATTTTCGCTGATAATTCTTTGGTTAAAAAAGAAGAAAATCCTTTTTCGAAAACAGTAGATTTTTATATTTCTGACATTCCGTTTGATCACAAAAGCAGTGTTTTCCCTAAACAATTTGGGAAAGATTTCGAGTATATGATTAATCATAAAAAGGAATTGATAGAATGGTTTTACAAAAACCAAAGTCAGCAAGGGAGAAAACATCACAAAAACCGATTGTTCATCGTTTTCTTTGATGAGAAAAAAGGCGAACATTGGAAACTGAAAGCTGAATTGAGTTTAATTCAAGGGAAGATTGCAGATTACCTCGATAATTTTGACAGAGATAAATTGATTTCTTTAAATTGGGGTTCAAGTGAGATTTTGTCTGATGTTATTTGGATTAAAGCCTAATTCATGAATTATATCGGTTCCAAAAACAAACTTTCAGATTTTATCAGACAAAGCGTTTATCAGGTTGTTGGCGAAGATCTAAGCCAAAAAACTTTCTGCGATCTATTCGCAGGAACCGGAATTGTCGGCAGAAATTTCAAAGCGGAAACCAAGAAAATCATCAGCAACGATTTTGAATTTTACAGCTATGTTCTCAACCGAAATTACATCGGAAATCATCAAAAAATTGAATTCGAAAATTTGATTGAGGAACTGAATGATCTTGACAGAAAATCTGGCTTCATCTCAGAAGAATATTCGGAAAACGGGAAATCTGAAAGGCTTTATTTTTCAGAAAACAATGGAAAAAAAGTAGATTCTATTCGACAGGAAATTGAAAAGTGGAAATTGTCTCGAAAAATCAATGAAGATCAATATTATTTCCTGCTTTGTTCATTGTTGGAAGCGGCGGATAAAATCGCCAACACGGCTTCGGTTTATGGTGCATTTTTGAAACAAATCAAAAAATCGGCGCAGAAAAAACTCGAATTGGTTCCTTGTCATTTTGAATTGACGGAAAATCACCACGAGGTTTATAATAAAGATTCCAACGAATTAATTAAAAAAATTGAAGGTGATATTTTGTATCTCGATCCTCCTTACAATGCCCGTCAATACGGCGCCAATTATCATCTTCTGAACACAATTGCGAAATACGACAACTTCTCTCCAAAAGGAAAAACGGGACTTCGGGATTATCAGAAATCAAAATACTGCAGCAAACCGGAAGTCCTGAAAACCTTTGAAAACCTCATCGAAAACGCTCAATTTCAGCACATTTTCCTGAGTTATAATAACGAAGGTTTGATGTCTGAAAGCGATATTAAAAAGACTCTTTCCAAATTCGGGAAATATGATATATTTACAACCAAGTATCAGCGTTTCCGTGCAGATAAGGAAGAAAACAGAAATCATAAAGCTTCGGGAACGACGGAATATCTTTATTATCTTGAGAAAATTTACTAGAAGTTAGGGATTAGATTTTAGAAATCAGATTGAGATTAGAATCAGAAAAATAATAAACATCAAAAAATATATTAATGAAAAACATTGTTGTAATAGGCGCCGGAACTATGGGAAATGGCATTGCCCATACTTTTGCCCAAAGTGGTTTCCATGTAAGTCTGGTAGATGTAAAACAGGAAAATCTTGATAAAGCTCTGAAAACCATCACCACCAATCTGGACAGAATTATCGCTAAAGGCAATTTGACGGAAGATCAAAAAAACGAAACACTCGGCAACATTACAACTTTTTCAGATCTGAAAGATGCGGCTCCTAATGCTGATTTAATCGTAGAAGCGGCAACTGAAAATCTGGATTTGAAGTTGAAGATATTTAAACAAATTGATGAGCTGGCACCAGAAAATTGCATTTTGGCAACGAACACGTCATCCATCTCCATTACGCAGATTGCGGCAGCCACTAACAGACCTGAAAAAGTTATCGGAATGCACTTTATGAATCCAGTTCCAATTATGAAACTGGTAGAAATCATCAAAGGTTATTCGACGTCCAAAGAGACTTTTGACACGATTTTCGAGATGTCAAAACAATTGGGAAAAGTGCCGACGGAAGTGAACGATTATCCAGGATTTGTGGCGAACAGAATATTGATGCCAATGATTAACGAAGCTATCGAAACACTTTACAACGGTGTTGCAGGCGTGGAAGAAATCGACACCGTGATGAAGCTCGGAATGGCGCATCCAATGGGACCTTTGCAATTGGCAGATTTCATCGGATTGGATGTTTGTCTGGCGATTCTTAACGTAATGTATGACGGTTTCAAAAATCCTAAATATGCACCCAACCCATTATTAGTGAATATGGTGATGGCGGGCAAAAAAGGCGTAAAATCCGGCGAAGGCTTTTACGATTATTCCGAAAGTAAAAAGGCGGAGAAAGTGTCGAAGATGTTTTTAAAATAAAACAAAATGATTTCAAAAAAGTTGCTGATTTTTCTGGTTGTTCCGACCTTATTTTTTTCTCAGGAAAAAATGGTTTCGGCTGATTTTGATAGCGATAAAATGGCTGACAAACTTTATTTGAATTCTGAAAATGGTTCGGTGGTTTACGAACTTTCCTCTCAGAAATTCAGAAAAGTTTCGTCTGAAGAGTTTGTAGATTCTGGCGATATTTTTCTGTATAAAACTAAAAATGGTTTTAAAATTAATCTGAATCAAATGCGCGCATCCAATTCTTATCAGTTTCGCTATGAAAAGGAAACCGGAAAGATGCGACTGATTGGTATGGAACGGGAAGAATTTGGTCCTGCCAGCAATGACGGCAGCGGAAATTCGAGTGTTAATCTGCTAACCAATTCATACATCGGAGACTGGAATTATTTTGACGAAACTAAAATAAAACTCGTCAAAATCCCAACCATCAAAAAAAAGATGATTTTACCGAAAACTTATTTTGGAAAGCTCGGAAATGTCTTTTCAACATACATTGATCAGGATGTGAAATATTATCTCGCGGAAAAGAAAAGACTTTATAAGCAGTAAATAGTACCATTTAAATTACGATTTATAACTTTGTCACTATTGATTTGACAAAGTTTTTTATTTTTAAACTATGATATCTGTAAAACTGAATTCAAAATACGAGAAAATCCTTCAAACACTATTGATTATCCTGACGTATGCGATGATTATTTTTAGGTTTTTATCCAACGAAAAAGGTCGTGTAAGTCCAGATTCTATCAGATATCTGCGACAATCTGAGATGTTTCCGATTATAGATAATACGACCGCGCCGCTGGGTTATCCGCTTTTCATCAAGTTCTTCACAATCTTTGGATTAGATGATTTTTGGAGCAGCAAATTAGTCGGGATTCTAGCCTATACTTTTATTCTTATTTTCGCTTACAAAAAGAAATTTTTCTTCAAAGAATTGATGATTTCATCTGCGTTATTCAGTTTTGTGAGTATTTTTTCTTACACGATGAGCGAGGCTTTGACACTTCCTTTCGTTGTCTTATTTTTCTTTACGGCACATCAAATTATCAAAAATAAAATAAGCCAACCACAAGGTATTTTTTATCTTACATTTTTATTGATTTTACTGCTCAATATCCGTTACAGCGCTTTGTTTTTCTGTGTCGGAAGCATTGTTTTTGGGTTGATGAAAATCGGGAAACATTATTGGAAATCGTTCGCCATTGCTGGAGTTCTCGGTGTCGGATTTTATGGACTTTACAAGATTACTTTCATTGATTATTTTAATGAAAATTATATTAATCAGTCTTTAGAATTCAGTCTGAAATCTACACCCACTTTTTTATTAGAATTGTTTCAAGGTTTGACAACAACCTTCAATCCATTTATTCATATGGCTGATCCCAACGGTGGAATTATCAATTACGGAATTTATGGAATCGGTATTTTAACAATAGCTGCATTATTATTTTTTTTCATTAAAACTAAAACTTCTGAAACAGAAAAATTCATCATTACTGTCTTTTTTATTTGTATTATTTGTTCTTTTTTAATTCAATATATATATCCCGTAAACGCATTAGATTACAGGCTATTAGCCCCGTTTTCTATTGGAATCTGGATCGTTTTCTTCAGAAAATTATTTCAAATATTTGATGATACAACTTATGCAATTGCTTTTTTGAGTCTTGCAACAGGCTTTGCATTTTCCTGGTTATCCAAAGGCAATTACCTCGAAAATAGAAAATCAGTCACTCAATTTTTAAAAAGCGAAAAGTTGATGGATAAAGAATTGAAGTTCTTTATAAAAGACCCACTGGATAACGACGGGCAAACCGCAGAGTTGATCAGCACGGTAAATCCGAGAATTTACTTCACTTTTAAACCTTACGACACATTGAACAATAAAGCATTAACTAGATATAAAGTGGAAAAGAAAATCAATGTCAAAAAAAATAATTATCAATAATTCTTTTCGGGAATTTTTCTATCTTTGAACCATAGAGTGATAGTCACAAATACTCTGATTTATTTTAAAATTTTATATTATGAAATTACCTAAGTTTTTATTAGCCGACAATTCTGAATTTCCAGAAGATCTTTTTGTAGTACACACAGAGTACCCGCGTTTCATCCTTAACGTAGAAGAAGAGGACGTAGAGTGGTTGGACGATTTGGAAGGAGATGATGAAGAAACTGTAGCAACTGAGGCTACGAAAGTTGTAGAAGAAGCCTTCAAATGGTGTGATGAAGAACTAGCAAAATACGACGACGAGGAAGAAGACGAAGAATAAAAAAAAGGAACTCAAATCTGAGTTCCTTTTTTTTATGTTTAATTTTAAGATTATTGCTGTTTATTGAATTTTAATAATAACAGATTATCTTTATACAATTCCAAAGTTGTTTCTGTCACAACATATTTGTTCACTTCCTGCAAAACGCTGATGTAGCTGGTTTCGGAAGTCATATTGTTGCACATTTTTCTGGTAGAACCAATGTTTTTTGCAGAAAAGTTTCCTGCAGAAGTATCGATAGTCACATCAGAAAAATAATTGTTGCAGCCTGCGTTTCCGGAGATTCTGTTTTGCTCAATCTGTAGCGTTGGCTTGTTTGTAATATCATCTGCCAAAACCCATTGAGTACCTGCGACAGAAGCTTGCGACTTCCCTACTTTGGAAACGCTCCCTACTCTGCTGGTACAGGAAACAATCGACAAAGCTAATATAGATGTAAAGAAAAGTTTTTTCATTTTTATAAAAATTACATTTCAAAGATAGGATTTTCTTTTTTAACATAATTAATTTCATTCTCGGAAAAAGTTTGCTCAATTGATGATTTTTCCACCGCAAGATTTCATTAATATGAATTGATTATCAATTAAAACGCCTCGAATAAATTAATAATGAATAAGTTATGATTTTTAAATTTTAAAAGCTTAATTTTGCACCCCGAATTAAGGACTTACATTATGAAAAGAATAGGCGAACACAGAAAACTTCTTGGCGTTGATAAAACTGCAACTTTGAAGGATTTGAAAACCATTTACAGAAATACGATGAAGGATACGCATCCTGATAAATTTGTGAATGACGAAGCTGGAAAACTGGAAGCGGAAGAGAAAAGTAAAACTGTTATTGAGGCTTATCATTTCTTAGTAAGCATCCACGAGGAAACTCAGGAAAAATACAAAGAGGAATACACAGAGACGATTACCAAATCTAATATTCAGGATTTTTATTTAGAGAAATCAATTTTGACGGTTCAGCATTTGAACGGAAAAATGTTCGAATACATCGGTGTTCCAAGAAATATTTATATCAAAATGGTAAACTCTGATTCTGCGAGCCGTTTTGCAAGAAGACACATCTACGGAAAATTTATCTACAGAAAATCCGGTGAGGCGATGGCCGATTAATCTTCTTTTGAATTAAAATTACATCAAGACTTTCAGTTTATTCTGCAAGTCTTTTTTGTTGAAATAATTCTGATTTCATTAATCATAATTAACTACAAATATCTTATCATATTGAACAAAAAAACCGTCTCATAAAATAATGAGACGGTTTTTCAACTTAACTTTAAAATAAAATATTAATCTACGTGTTTTGGTGTGTAACCGTCTTCACTTAGTTCTTTATGTTTGTAATTGGCAACCATTTCTGCTTCATAATCAATCTTTTCATTTTTGCCCATTCTTCTTAATAATGAATCAAACAATGAATAAACAACTGGTACGATAATTAGGGTCAGGAATAATGACGATGTCAAACCACCGATGATTACCCAAGCCAAACCGTTGTTCATCTCGGCTCCTGCTCCTTTTGCGATCGCAATCGGGATCATACCGAAGATCATCGCAATTGTCGTCATCAAAATCGGACGAAGACGGGCATGGTTGGCCTGAATCAAAGCGTCGTGCGTATTGGCACCTGCCGCTTTTCTCATATTGGCAAAATCGACAATCATAATCGCATTTTTCGCCACCAAACCAATCAACATAATCATACCCAACATCGTAAAGATATTCAGTGAATTACCTGTTAATGCAAGGATTACCATTACTCCAATCAATGCTAATGGAATTGAGAATAATACCACGAATGGATACACAAAACTGTCATAAAGCGAAACCATTACCAAATAAACCAATACAATAGCCGCCAATAATGCGATTCCTAATGTACCGAAACCTTCGGTCTGGTTTTCCATATCGCCACTCCAGATGTAGTTTACACCGGCTGGCTTAGTTTTTTCGTTCTCCATAAACATCGCAGACCACTCATTGGCAACGTCTCCAACAGGACGACCAACGACTTTGGAAAGTACTTTTACAGAAGGCGATTTATCTCTACGTTGCAACAAACTCGGGCCAGAACCCATATCCACATTGGCGAATTGGCTCAATCTGATTTGTTCGCCATTATTGTTAGTAAACATCAAGTTTCTTACGTCATCAATCGATTTTCTGTTGTTGTCTGCAAAACGGATATTAATGTCATATTCATATTCTCCAGCTCTGAATTTTCCGTCTGTATTTCCATTAAATGCCGTTTGCATCGCTTGTCCAACGTTGGAAAGATTCAATCCTAAAGTTGCCATTTTATCCCGGTCGATATTCACTCTCACCTCTGGACTTCCTGTGTCAGTCGATAATTCGGCATCTACAGAACCAGGCACTTTTTTCAATAATTCTAAGATTCTTGTCGCTTCTTTCGTTGCAGTTTCGTTATCTGCAGCCGTTACTACCATTTCGATTGGCGCATTATCCGCTCCCATCAATCCGATTGGCGCAGTTTTGAACTCTACTCCGGTGAATTTCTCTTCTAGATCACGCTTCATTTTTGCAGCGATGATATCGGTGCTTTCTGCTCTTTCTGATTTATCAACAAGATTTACCTGAACCTCAGCTTGGTAAACAGTAGCCTGTGAAGCTCCAAAACCAGAAGACTGCTGACCAACCGTTGTGATCAAATCCACTACATCTTTATCATTTCTCAAATATTTTTCAACAGCTAAAGTCACCTGATTGGTTTTTTCAACGGTTGCATCTTTTGATAATTCGATTTGAACTAAGAACTGTCCACGGTCCATTTTCGGGAAAAACTCTCCACCAATGAATCCGAAAGCCACTAGCATAAATGATGCGATCAAAATAAGGAAAGTCACAACAACAGTCATTATTCTTCTCAATCCAGATTTCAGACACCATTCAAGGATTCCTGTAATCCAGTGCGTGAACTTGTCCAATTGTTTTTCAAACCAAAGAATGAATTTCTCAAATGGATTTTTTCCTGTTAAGTGTACCAGCTTTCCAAATCTTGATGATAACCAAGGAATAATGGTAAATGAAGCCAACAATGATAACAAAGTCGCAATAACCACAGTCACACAGAACTGAGCCAAGATATCAGCCACCAAGCCGGAACTCATTGCGATTGGTAAAAATACCACCACAATTACCAATGTAATCGCAGTTACTGTAAATCCAATTTCTGAAGCTCCATCATACGCTGCACGGATTCTGCTTTTACCCATTTCCATATGTCGGTAAACGTTCTCCAATACCACAATCGCATCATCCACAAGAATACCTACCACGAGTGAAAGTCCTAATAAACTCATTAAGTTCAAAGTGTATCCCATCAGGTTCATTCCGATAAAAGCAGCAATCAAAGAAACCGGAATTGATACCATTACGATGAATGCATTTCTGATGTTGTGAAGGAATAATAACATCACGACTGCTACCAAAATTACCGCAAGCACCAAATCGAAAATAACGTGATCTGCAGCTTCCAAAGTAAAGTCTGTACTGTCATCTACAATTTTCACCTTCACACCTTGAACCGCGTAATTCTTCATTACCTGTTCTACAGTTTTAGTAATGCTTTCGGAAACAGAAACCGCATTGGCATCAGACTGTTTCTTTACCTGCATCAAAATGGTGGAGTTTTGGTTAAATCTTGCGATTTTTTCTACATCTTGCTGTGTATCAAAAACGGTAGCAACATCAGAAAGTCTGATCTGTGCGCCATTTTTATTAGAAATAACAAGATTGCTCATCTCCTCGATGGACTTGTATTTTCCTGATAATCTAATAGTAGATTTTGTTGTTCTTGATTTTAAACTTCCTGTTGGGAAATCTAAGTTCGAAGATAAAATTGCTTGCTGTACATCTCCGATAGAAAGACCGTAGCCCTGCAATTTTTTCTCATCAATACTCACCTGAATCTCTCTCTCCTGCCCACCAACAAGGTCAACCTGAGCCACACCGTTTACACGGGAGAAAATAGGTTCGATTTTTTTATCTAAGAGGTCATAAAGTTCTTTATTATTCAGCTTGTCACTGGAGATACTCATTGTCATAATCGGTAGATCGTCCAATGAGAATTTGTTCAATGACGGTGCATCTGCATCATCCGGAAGTTCGGAAAGAATGGCATTTACTTTACGCTGAGCATCATTCAAAGCATAATTTACGTCTGCTCCTGTATTCAGCTGAACCATAATTACGGAAAGACTTTCGTAAGAAGATGATTCTACTTTTTTCACGTTTTCCAAAGAACCTACGGCATCTTCAATTTTTCTGGTTACCGAAGTTTCCACCTCACTCGGCGAAGCTCCGGGATAAACCGTCGAAATGGTTACCATATTGGTTTCAAACTTCGGAATCAATTCGTACCCCATCATAGAGTAACTCAAGAGACCACCAAGCGTCAGAATCGTAAAAAGTACGATTACGAGGGACGGTCTTTTAATGGATATTTCTGCTAACTTCATCTGATTACTTTACGATATTGATTTTAGAACCATTTTCAAGATTGATTTGTCCGCTGGTTATAACCTGTTCACCACCATTCAGTCCACTTAGGATTTGAACTTTGTCGCCGTATACTTTCCCGGTTTTCACATTGATCATTTTGGCTTTTCCGTTTTCGACAATGAACAATTGACCAGAACTCACACCGTTTACGAAAGCTTCAGCAGGAACTGTCAGCATATTCTGAGTTTCAGCACCGTGGTTGGTTTTGAAAATAGCAGTTGCGTACATACCAGCTTTAAGATTTCCTTTATTTGGAACTTCGATTTCAACAGGGAAATTCAGAGAGGCATCACTTTTTGGAGCGATGAAAGTAATTCTACCAGAAATTGATTCTTCTGATAATGCATTGACATTAATATTTACTGTCTGTCCAATTTGGATTCTTCCAACCTGGCTTTCATCCACCAAAACAGAAAGTTTTAAGGTGTTGATATTCACAATTTCGAACAAAGCAGTTCCTGTTGTCACAACTGCTCCCGGCTCTACCATTTTTTTGTTAATAGTTCCGCTGATACCTGCTCTTACGCTTGTATCATTGATTTTAACACCTTGAGCTCTAACTGCTGATTGAGCATTTTTAAGCTGTAATCTCGAGTTATCTACTTGTTGTTTTGTAACACCACCAGTTTTGAAAGCATTCTCATAACGCTGATTATCGATGATGGCATTTTGTAAATTGTTCTGAGCCTGAGTCACATCCACTTCAATGGCATCTCTTTTAATCGTTGCCAAAACTTGTCCGGCAGAAACTCTTGAACCTTCTTTTACGAAAACACTCACTACTCTACCTGCGATATCTGCAGATTGATTGGTTTCTTGTTTAGGAATGAAAGTTCCGTTCGCCGTATAATCTGTGTCGATATTGGTTCTTGAAGCGGTGATGACATTCACATTGATCTTGTCAACCTGTTTTGCCACTTCTTTTACCTGAATCTCCTGTTCCTTCTTATTATTAGCAATTTTCCAAGCAGCCAAACCAATCAGGACAGCCGCGACGATGATATATATTAGAGTTTTTTTCATTTTATAAATGTTATTTCGTAGTTTATTTTAAATAAGTTTTAAGTTCTCCCTTTGATTTATAATATTGCACTTCAGCGATTTTGTAATCCAGAATTGCAGTTGTATAATTATTTTTAGCCTGAACCAAAGAATTTTCCGCATCCAGCAAATCTGTCAAAGTTGCTAAGCCATATTGGTAATTGCTTTTGGTGTCTGCTAGAACACTTTCTGCTAACTGTACATTGGCTTTCTGATTATCAATCGAAGCTAAGCTGTTCTCGATTTGAGACTTCGCATTTTGATAAGCTTGATCCAATCCTAGTTTTGTATCCTTTAAATCTGCTTCCAGTTTATCAATCTCGATTTGATTCTGCTGAACTTTCGCTTTTGTTGCGAAACCATTAAAAATAGGGATGTTCACACCCAAGCCTATAGCAGAATAATCTGACCACATCACACCTCTGGAACTTCCGTTAGTTAATGGAAACTTTTCTCCTAATCCCTGCCAGTTGTAATTTGCTGTCAAATTAACTGTTGGGTAATAAGCTGCTTCAGTTGCTTTTTTCTGATATTCAAGAAGCTCTTTATTTTTAAGTAAAACTTTCACTTCTGTTCTCTCATCCGTGCTGACCATATTTTCCAAAAGATGTGGCGTTACTTCCATATCTTCCTGCACCAGCTGGATTTTGGTTTCAATTGGCATTCCCATATAAAACTTAAGCGCATTTTCTGCCTGAGCAATGCCGTTGTTGCTTTGTTTGATATTGGTTTCTATATTCGTCAGATTCACATTGGTTCTATCCAAATCGATTTTCTTGGACAAGCCGTTTTCAAACAAACTCTTGATGACGTTTCTTACCTTTTCGGTACTTGCAAAACTACTTTCTAAAGTGCTTTTGTTCTCCTGAGCTGTAAAAACCTGAAAATAGGCATTGGAAACTCTTTCGATAATTTGCTCGTCCGTAAGGTCTGCATTCAATTGATAGAACTCTTTTGTAGATTTGGCAGCTTTCAAACCAACAAAAACCTGTTGATTGAAAAGAGCCTGAGTAAGCTGAACTCCCGCCGTAGCAACCCACGGTTGTCCCATTTTAAAAGTTTGTCCTCCTAGCGCAATCTCTTGTATTATGGGATTATAGGTAAGATTGGCAGTTCCATTAATTTTTGGAAGCGCTCCAGCTTTGGCCTCCAAGATTTTCGCATCTGCGTTGGATATATCCAATTTCGCTTTCAACGCGTCGGATTTGTTCTGCAAAGCATATTCGATGGCTTGTTTCAAGGTTAATGTCTGCTGGGAATACATCAGAGAACCCATTACAGTCAAAACGCCTAAAGCCAGTTTTCTCCACTTTATCATTTTGTTATTAATCATAGTTTAAATACTTCTTTTATTTTTTAATTTTTTTCTTCTATCTAATCATTGACGACGATTTGATTTTATAAATACTTTAACAGTTTTTAATTATTTTAATTAATTTTTGAAAAGCATATTCAGGATGATGTCTTTTCTTTGCGAAATCAACCGGTCAAATTCTTTGTCATCAATCATCATATTTTCCATAATTAATGGTCTTACTGCACTTGGAAATACCAATAGAGAAATCATATTCAAGATAAACTGCATCGGTTCCATTTTTTCAATATTTCCCAACTCCATTTCTTTTTCTATGTCTTTGTAAAAGTTCTTAAGATCATCTTCATCCACATCTCTTTTATGACAGCTTCCTTTATTGATCTGTGAAACAATATATGTTTCCAAATAAGGATATTGCAAGCTCGTTTGTAAACTCTCGTCAATAAATTGAGCAATTTTATTTTTGAAAAGCATATCAGACCTCATTATGACTTCCGATTTTTCTTTTTCCACTTTATGAGCTTCATCGAAAACGATCTGCACAAGATTGTCTCTTGAACGGAAATAATAATTGATCAGCGTTCTGTTGACACCAGCTTCATCCGCAATCTCTTGCGTAGTCGCATCAAACTTACCTTTTACGAAGAAAAGATTCTTCGTGGTTTCTTTGATTAGTTCCTGTGTTTGGTCTTTTTTTTCTTGTTTTGACATTTTTGTTAAACAATTTTGTGCAAATTTATACCAATCAAATGTTTTGACAAAATTGTTAAACAATAAAATTAAACGAAAATGATAAAATTCATATAAATTTAATATTAGCATTTCAAGCTGCACTTTTCCTAGGACAAGATTTGAATCAAAATCTTAAATATAAAATCCTTATCTTTGCAGACTGTATTACAGTGAGTTAATTAATTTGAAAACAGCTCAATCCAACTGTAAAACTCAGATTCTCAAATAGTAAATCATAACATTTTATCATAATTAATGGAACTTATACACCGCAACCTTTTAATCGGAATTCACGATTGTCTACAGGAAACTTTTTTCGAAGACAGAAAATATGCAGACAAGGTCATAGAAAGACTTCTGAAATCTCATAGACAATGGGGAAGCGAAGACCGAAGAGTAGTTTCCGAAATTTTCTACAACATCATCCGTTGGAAAAAACGTCTGGAATATTATATGGGCGAAAGTGTGAAGCCTGGCAATGTTTATAAATTAATCGTCGCCTATTTGCTTTGGAGCAAAACACATTACAAGAAATTTGAAGAATTTGACGGCATCAAAATAGCCGACATTCTCACCAAATTGAAAAAAGGAACAGTTCCTACAAAAGCCATTGAACATTCTATCCCAGATTGGTTGGCTGCAACGTTTGAAAAAGAATTAGGCAAAAACTGGGAAAGAGAAATGGTTGCGCTGAATGAGCAGGCACCAACTGTTTTGCGTACCAACTCTCTTAAAACAACACCAAGAGAACTCATCGCAGATTTAAATGATGAAAATGTAGAAGCTTTTACCATCAAAAATTATCCAGATGCAGTACAATTAGCAGAAAAGAAAAATGTGTTTTTGACTTCGGCCTTTAAAGACGGATTGTTTGAAGTTCAGGATGCAAGTTCTCAGAAAATCGGTGAATTGCTGGATGTAAAAGAAGGAATGCGTGTTGTCGATGCGTGTGCCGGAGCTGGTGGAAAGACTTTGCATTTGGCTGCGCTGATGAAAAACAAAGGTCAAATCATCGCATTAGATATTTATAACTGGAAACTGACGGAACTGAAAAGACGCGCTAAAAGAGCCGGTGCTCACAACATAGAAGCAAGACTTATCACAGATAATAAAGTTATCAAAAGACTTCACGAAAAAGCAGACAGATTATTGATTGATGCACCTTGTTCAGGACTTGGTGTTTTGAAAAGAAATCCGGATTCTAAATGGAAAATCGACCAAGATTTTATCGATAGAATCAAAGGAGAACAACAGCAGATTCTACAAGATTATTCTAAAATTTTGAAAAAAGGAGGTCAAATGATCTATGCAACTTGTTCAATTCTGCCTTCAGAAAACAATGAACAGGTTAAAATATTCCTAAGTAACAATCCAGATTTTTCATTAATTAAAGATGAAAAAATAATGCCTAGCGAAGGTTATGACGGATTTTACATGGCATTAATTAAACGTAATGCATAAAAAAATTCCTGGAATAAATGAATATTCGCAGGAATTAAAAACACAAATGATGAAAGGACAAAAATAGGCTTTTATTTTTTAAAATTATCTTATCATTTGGTAAGAAAACAGAAATTTTTAAATTTTTTATCATAAATAAGCAAGTCAATTGACTTGCTTTTTGTTTAAGTTTAGTTAACGCCTACCTATCAATGCTTCTTTAAGAAACTTGTTTAGATTTACAGTAAATATAATTTATCTCATATTTTAGAATCATTCTAAAGTCAGATTTAATGGTTAAATTTGCATTTCCAAAAATTTTTATAAATGTTTGAAACAGATATTATTATAATTGGTGCGGGACCAACCGGACTTTTTACCGTTTTCGAAGCTGGATTATTAAAATTAAGATGTCATTTGATTGACGCGCTTCCACAACCTGGAGGACAATTGACAGAACTTTATCCAAAAAAACCAATCTTTGACATTCCTGGATTTCCAAGTGTGGATGCTGGGGTTTTGGTGGATAATCTGATGGAACAAACCAAACAATTCGAACCTCAATTTTCATTAGCCCAAAAAGCTTTGACTTATGAGAAAACGGAAGAAGGCGATTTCATAGTGACCACCAGCCGTGGTGTGAAAGTGAAAGGTAAAGCGATTGCGATTGCCGGAGGTTTGGGAAGTTTCGATCCGAGAAAACCGGAATTGGAAAACATCGATAAGTTTGAGGAAAAAGGTGTTGAATATTTTGTGAGAGAACCGGAAATGTTCCGTGATAAAAAAATAGTGATTGCCGGCGGTGGAGATTCTGCTCTGGACTGGTCCGTTTTCTTGGCGGATGTTGCTTCGGAAGTGACTTTGATCCACAGAAGAAATGAGTTCCGCGGTGCTTTGGATTCTGTAGAAAAAGTGACGGAATTGAAACATCAGGGAAAAATCAACCTCATCACGCCAGCAGAAGTGACGGGATTGATTGGCGAAGAAACTTTAACCGGAATCGAAATCGAGAAAGGTGGCGAAAAATCAATCATCGAAACTGATTATCTGATTCCATTGTTTGGATTGACACCTAAATTGGGACCTTTGTCAACCTGGGGATTGGAAATCGAGAAAAACGCAATCAAAGTTAATAATGCATTAGATTATCAAACCAATGTAGAAGGAATTTATGCAATAGGCGATATCAATACTTATCCTGGAAAATTGAAGTTAATTCTTTGCGGTTTCCACGAAGCAACTCTGATGGTTCAAAGTGTTTACAACAGAATGAATCCTGGGAAAAAATTCGTTTTGAAATATACAACCGTAAGCGGTGTCGATGGTTTCGATGGTACCAGAAAAGAAGCTGAAAAAGCGGTTGTAAAATCGATTGATTAGATCAGGAGAAATAGAAATTTACATATATTCTTGTCTATTATCTATCATCTAAAAATCTATTCTCTATATTTGCATTATGTCAGACGTTAATATTACAATCATAGACAGAGACGGTGTTTCTCACAACATTCCTGCACCCACAGATATGGCGATGAGCCTGATGGAAATTGTCCGCGCCTACGAGTTAGCAGAAGAAGGAACCATCGGAATCTGCGGCGGAATGGCGATGTGCGCTTCCTGCCAATGTTATGTTCTCAGTGAAAACGTTCCTCTTCCGGAAATGTTACCGGATGAAGAAGCAATGCTGGATGAAGCTTACAATGTGAAACCAAATAGCCGATTAGGCTGCCAAATTCCCGTAACAATGGAATTGGAAGGCTTGGTTGTAGAACTTGCTCCTGAAAGTTAAAACTCCAATTTATATTATAAAAAAAAGCGAAAATAGGATTCTATTTTCGCTTTTTATTTTTATTTGGTTGATGATTATTCCAAAATAAATTTCTTTGTGACAACCTTTCCAGATTTGGTTTTGAAAACAGCCAGATAAAAACCCGTATTCATTTTATTCAAATCGATTTTACCGAAAGAAATAAGATTTTTAGATTCCAGTAATTGCCTTCCGCTCGTATCAACAATCGTAACAGATTCAACAGTTTCTTTTCCTAGTTGATAATTCAGGAATTTGTACTTAACAAAAATATTAACCGAATTATTCGCAACATCATTTACCGCCAAAACCGAACCTTTTGCTGTTTCTATAATGAATTCTAAGCCGAGTTTTGCAAATTTTGCAGCGTGTGTGGCCCCGTTTCCCATATTGGAAAGTTTGTCGCTGGTCGTATGAATATTAGGATTGTATTGCGAAAACGAAGCTTCGAAAGGAAAAGCCGCATCGTAACCATTATCTGCCCAACTGAAATGGTCGGAACAACCATAGTTACAAATTGTGTTTCCATAAGTGAAAGCGTGAGTTCCGGTTTTGTTGTAATGCTCCATCAATTCAATCAAAAATAAATTGAGGTCATTACTGTTGTATGGGTCGGTCGTCAAATAAACATCCTTCGAAGAACCTTTGTAATTGGTCATATCAAACTGGACAAATGACACCACATTTTTGCTATTAAGTGCATAATTCTGAGCAATTTCAGAAGAACCAACCAATCCGATTTCTTCCGCTGCATAAGCCATAAACTCAACCGTTTTTGACGGTTTGTAATTGACATTCAGCAAGACTCTAATCATCTCAGAAATAGTTGCAATTCCAGACGCGTCATCATCCGCTCCGGGCGCATTATTCACATTATTGGTAATCGAATCCATATGCGCTCCCACAATAATAAAATCATTCGGTGCAGTTGTTCCGTTAATGGTTAAAACCAAAGAAGGCATCGGCGTTCCAACGTGATTGATCACTCGAACCGAAACATCTGTTCTTCCCGAAGCATTTATTAAATTCTGCCATTTTGTTTTCAAATCCTGAACGGCAGTTTGTGCCTTCGCGGTTGTATGATGTCGCGTTCCATAATTCTCCAAAACCTGAATGTGATTTTTGATATTTTCCGCACTTACTTTTGCAATCGCCGAAGTTACCGCCGCATCCTGATCGATTGTGAATGCTAAAATTTTATTCGTTTTTTTAGCTTTGTTGATTGCTGAAAGCGCTTCTTCTTTAGAAGATTTGTAAACATAACCAGGCCCGTGTGTAACTACATTATGATGAAGAAATTCTGCGGCTTTTTTATTTAAAAATATAGCAGATTGATTTCCTGTTGAACCGACAATTTCTATGTCTTCGGGAAATTTTTCTTTTAATTCTTTTGCATTTTCAGAATCTGTGGTTGCATAAAATTTATCAGATTGCGCAAACGCCTGACTGAAGACAACCAAAGAAAGTATGGAAAGTAGTTTTAGTTTCATTGAGTATTAAATAATTAACTTTTATTTTCGTAAAAATAATCAAATTCTTTAACAAATTATCCAATTCATTATCATTTTGATTGCTGCATTTTTTAAACTTTTAAGATGGAATCATTTTTGAAGAGAATTGGACAAATCAATTTAAAATGAAAAATCCATTCATAAAAATCGTGCTTCCGGTTTCTATCGGGATTCTTGGTTTAATTTTAATTAATTCCTGCTCGGTTGGAATTCCTGAGAAAGCCAATGCAGTTCAGAATTTTGATTCTGAGAAATATCTAGGAAAATGGTATGAGATTGCAAGATTCGATTTCAAATTTGAAAAAAATATGAATCAGGTTACCGCGACATATTCTAAAAATCCAGATGGAACAATAAAAGTGGATAACAAAGGTTACGATTATGTGAAAAACGAGTGGAAACAAAGCATTGGTGAAGCCAAATTTGTAAAATCAGAAAATGAAGCAAGACTGAAAGTGTCTTTCTTCAAACCGTTTTGGGCGGGTTATAATGTGATTGATTTGGAAGAAAATTACAAATATGCTTTGGTTGCAGGGAAAAATCTGGATTATCTTTGGATTCTGTCTCGTGAAAAAACTATTCCAGACAACATCAAAACCCGATTTCTGGAAAAAGCAAAATCCATTGGTTATGATACTTCCCGATTGATTTGGGTGGAACAGAAATAAAGAAACAACATTAAAGGTTAAATAGCCAAGTGAAAGAAGTACAAATCCTGGATTTAGCCCCGATTGCAGCGGCATCCTTTTTTGTCTTTGCGATACAAAATGCTAATCAGAGGTCAAATCTTCGCTTGCAAAGACAAAAAATATACAGTGGACAGCCGGTTGAAATAGTGAAAAGAAAGTAAATGTTGTTGCTCCTAAAATGCGTACATTTAATAATGTTTTCCAAACACACAATTGACAAAATAGAACCAGCAATCCTTAATGAAAACTAATTGACAATATGGCATTTATAGACTATTACAAAACTTTGGAAATAAGCAAAACCGCATCTGCGGACGAGATCAAAAAAGCTTACCGGAAACTGGCCAGAAAGTACCATCCGGACATGAACCCGACGGATAAAGATGCTGAGAAAAAATTCAAAGAAATCAATGAAGCGAATGAGGTTTTGAGTAATCCGGAAAACCGTAAAAAATATGACAAATACGGCGAAAACTGGAAACATGGCGAGCAATACGAACAAGCTCAACAGCAACAGAGACAACAATATCAGGGAAATTCCAGAAGTGGATTTTCAGAAGGAGATTTTGGTGGTGGCGAGGATTTTTCGGACTTTTTCCAATCGATGTTCGGCGGTGCCAGCGGTAGTTTTGGAGGAAGTTCGAGAGGTAGTGCAAACGGGAAGTTCAAAGGGCAGGATGTTTCTGCAGAATTGAACCTTAACCTCAGAGAAGCCTCAAAAACGCATAAGCAGACTTTTGACATCAATGGGAAAAAAGTGAGAATCACTATTCCAGCAGGGGTTTCTGACGGTCAGAAAATAAAATTGAATGGCCACGGAAATCCCGGAATGAATGGCGGACCAAATGGCGATCTTTACATCACATTCAATATTGCTGAAGACAAGGATTTCAAACGTGATGGTGATAATCTCAGAACCTCTGTGGACATCGATCTTTACACGGCAGTTTTAGGCGGTGATGCCAATATACAGACACTTGGCAGTTCTGTAAAACTGAAAGTAAAACCTGAAACTCAAACTGGAACTACCGTGAGACTGAAAGGTAAAGGTTTTCCTGTTTACAAAAAAGAAGGCGAATTTGGTGATCTTTATGTGACCTACAATGTGAAAATCCCGACCAATCTTACCGACAAACAAAAAGAATTATTCCAACAACTTCAAAATTCCTAATGATGAGCGATAGAATATCCATAGAACAAGTGATCCAGATTTATAAAATTGATGATCATTTTTTACACGAATTGATAAGTTCAGAACTTCTTCATCCGGAAACTGAAAATAGTGTTCAATACATTATTTATGAGGAATTGACGCATCTGGAACGGTTTACGAATTGGCATTATGACTTGGAAATCAACCTTCCGGGAATTGAGATCATTTATAAACTTCTGAATCAAATGGAGGATCTGAGAAATGAAAACCGAAGATTATCTAAAAAATCAGAAAATATATCTAATTGGAAAGATGCAGAATTTTAGAGATTTTTCTTCGTAAATTTGATGTATGGAATTATACGATGTTCTCATTGTTGGTGGCGGTCCAATAGGTTTAGCTTGTGCTCTGGAAGCGAAGAAAAACAACCTGAAATATATCGTTATCGAAAAAGGAACGGTTGCAAACAGCCTGTACAACTATCCTTTGTATATGACGTTCTTCTCGACGGCTGATCGATTGGAAATTGACGACATTCCATTTATTACCACAAAACCAAAACCCGGCAGACAGGATGCGCTTGAATATTATCAGGGTATTGCGCGTGCGAAAGACATCAATATCCGACCTTATGAAAAGGTGATTAATATTCAGAAATCTACTTTTTTTCAGGTTGAAAGCAGCAAGCAATTTTATTTTGCGAAGAATGTAATTGTTGCCACTGGTTTTTATGACATTCCTAATCTTATGGAAATTCCTGGAGAGGATTTGCCGAAAGTCAGACATTATTATACAGAACCTTACCCATACGCTTTTCAAAATGTGATTGTGATTGGTTCGAGCAATTCCAGCGTGGATGCAGCGTTGGAAATCTACAGAAAAGGCGGCAATGTGACGATGATTATCCGGAACAAAGAAATTTCCAAAAGCGTGAAATATTGGGTAAAACCAGACATCGAAAACAGAATCAAGGAAGGAAGCATCAAAGCTTTTTTCGGCGCTGAACTTTTGGAAGTGAAAGAGAATTCCGCCGTTTTCAAAACCAATAAAGGCGAAGTCAAAGAAATCGAAAATGATTTCGTTCTCGCAATGACAGGTTATCTTCCCGATTTTGAATTTCTGAAAACCATCGGAATTGATTTGAAAAGCGAATGCCAAAATCCTCATTATGACAAAGAAACAATGGAAAGCAATGTGGAAGGCATCTATCTCGCAGGTGTAGTTTGTGGCGGCAGAGACACGCATCTTTGGTTTATAGAAAATTCCAGAATTCACGCTAAGCAAATTATAAAACATATTATAGGTAAAGAAAATAGTTCATTAATCTAATATTATTTGTCGCTTTTATCTTACAAATGGTATTCTTTTTGTAATTTATGTGACGTCAAATAAAAACTATGAACAGAATTTCCATTTCCAAATTATTTCCTTTATTTATCGTTATTTCAACCGTTTTGATTCAGTGTAAAAAAGATGAATCTGTTTCGTCATCCAACTCGAAAAGCAGTCCAAGTACAGAAATTTCGGATAATGATGAAAAGAAGGATTACGAAGAAAAAGTTGAAGATGAAAAACCAAAAGTCCCGGATGTTGTTATTCCGAGAAAAGATTTTGGTTATTATCCTTGGGTTTATAAAAATAAAGATTCTGTTTCTCAACAAAATAAAAAAGAATTCACAGGAAAAGCACTTTACACCATTTTAGCGCTCAATCGTCTTGACAGAGCCAATATTGGTGCAGCAGACACTTTGGTTGTACCTGCAAAAATCGAAGAAGATTTCTTGAGATATTCTCCGTTTCCAGGCCACGTTGCGACTTTGGAAAATGTGAAAAAATTCGTTTTCTTTTCCTATCCTATTCAGGCTTTTGGTGTTTATGAATACGGAAACCTCATCAAATGGGGACCAACAAGTATGGGAAAAAAAGCGACTAAAACCAAAACCGGTTTGATGTTCGCCAACTGGAAAAAAGAAGTTGCGATTTCTACCGTAAGTGATGAATGGAAACTCCGCTGGAATGTAAATGTTGCGAATTTTGACGGCATCGGCTGGCATCAATATGCAATGCCTGGTTATCCGGCGTCCCACTCCTGCTTGAGAATGCTGGAAGAAGATGCCAAATGGATGTACACTTGGGTTGACACCTGGATCCTGAATAAAGGTGGCCAAACAACCCGCGCCAAAGGAACACCACTGATTGTTTACGGAGATTATCCTTGGGGGAAACGCAGACCTTGGAAAAAATTATTAGAATCGCCGGAAGCTAATAATATTTCGGAAGACGAAATGAACAAAATTATTGAGCCTCAACTAGCTCAAATTATGAAAGAACAGGAAAATCGTGATCTGGTTATTCAGCAGGTGGAACAGGAGAAAAAATCAAAATCAGATTCATTATCTTCAGCCAAAACCTTAGCTTCATCAAATATGAATTAATTTTTTAGGAGCTTAATCCCGCTATCCGCTATATCTTTTTTGCCCAATCTTTGCCTGGTAAAAAAAGGATGCCGCTGCTATCGGGGCTATGAGATTCAACACAAAACAACATTTGCAATAAATAAAAAACCGCTCAAATTAATTTTGAACGGTTTTATTTTATTCAGTTAAGTCTTATTTTAGATATTCCCAACCACGGTTTTAATTTGAGTAAATTCTTTGATAGCGTGCAGAGATAACTCGACACCATAACCGGATGATTTCGCGCCACCAAAAGGCAATCTTGTATCAGAACTCGTTGATTTATTAATAGAAACCGTTCCTGAGTCCAGATTTTCAACGAAGAATTGAGCCCTTTTTTTATCCTTAGTCCAAACCGAATTTCCTAATCCGAAAGGAATATCATTAGCCAATCTCAAAATTTCCTCATCATTTTTCCCAATCATCAGAATTGCCAAAGGACCGAATAGTTCTTCCTGTAAAATTGGATTTCCTTCTTTGACTAATATAATTCCTGGTCGAAACTCGCTTTCTGAAATACGTTCCAAAGCTAGAACCACTTCTGCTCCATTTTTCAATGCTTTTTTATATTGATTTTCCAATTCATCGGCCAAATCGGGACGAGCCATTTTGCTCAGTTTCGTGTCCATTTTAAAAGGATCAGCGGGTTGAAAAGAATTATATTCCTGGATAAACAATGGTAGAAACTCCTGCTCAATTTTTTCGTGAACGATGAATCTTTTAGCCGCATTACAGATTTGACCTGTGTTAGACAATTTTGCCAGCGGTCCATCTTTCGCTGCTTTTTCAAAATCGGAATCTTCTAAGACGATGAACGCATCACTTCCGCCCAATTCCAAAATTGATTTTTTGATGTTTTTTCCGGCAAGAGCAGCCACTTCACTACCCGCTTTTTCGCTTCCGGTCAAGCTTACGCCTCGTACCAAAGGATTTTCCAAAATCTCTTTGATTTCATTATGTCCGATTCTCAAATTCTGGAAAATATGTTTTGGAAAACCGGCTTCTGCAAAAGCATTTTCTATCTTGTCGCCACTTCCAAAACAGATAGAAGCGTGTTTCAAAATAATAACATTTCCTGCAAGAATCGCTGGAACTGCAAATCTCAACACTTGCCAAAACGGGAAATTCCAAGGCATCACGCCAAGAATAATTCCCAATGCATCATAATGAACTTCGCTGACGTTGTATTCGGTTTTGATTTGTTCTGGCTTTAGGACATTCTCTGCCTGAGCGTAAAATTTTATCATTCCTGCACTTTTTTCGATTTCCGCTATCGATTGTGAAATCGGCTTGTGCATTTCTGTCGTGATGGTTTTGGCGTATGTTTCTTTATTTTTTTCAAGAACTTCTGCGAGTTTCAGCAACAACTTTTGCCGATCCGTGAACGGAACTTTTTTCCATTCTGAGAAAGCTTTGTGTGCAGAATCAATATGTTTTGATAAATCCATTTTCAATTTTATTTTGACTTATTAGGGTTGCAGTAATTGTACCAATTTTTGCGTTGCTAAATGTACAAAGTTGAATAGAATATCAAAATCAATTCTGATATTTTATTTAAATTTTAGCATTAATTTTTATGAATAATGTAATAAGCAAATTAAAAGCGTGTTTTACCAGAGAATTGCTCGCGCCCCGACCTGAATGGAGCTCTTTTTCTGATTTTGCGAATACTGATGGTTTTATCAACATACAAAAGTCATAGCAATATCAGAAAAAAGCGGGAATGGAGGGCGGAAATAGGCGCCCAAATTATATCAATTTCTCTGTAATCTGTTGCTTCTGAAAAGTAAAACTGAATTGAGGAAAATCAACAGTAAATCCAAAGTCACCCAAATACTAAGCTTGATATTGTCGTACTTCAACTCCTCTATTTTTTCTGTAGCGATGGCAGAAAGCTTGAGACTGTGATTGATATAATTTCTGACTTCGATGATATGATCCTCGTTCTTATTCGGGACAGCTACTTGAGAAAAGTATACTAATTTGTTTTTTCCAATATATCCAACCACCCAAAACTCATTGGATTTCTGCATATTAAGATATTCTATCCGAAAATATTCCGGCCGAATCTGACCAACATGTTTGGAACTGAACTTCTGATTCTCAACACCATCCTGTATTCTGATAATATAGAAATCAACTGGCTGAGGCAAATAATTAATAACCTGAACCGCCAGAGAATTCTCCAAAAACTGAGACAAACTCCTTTCTACAAACCAAAATGTGAAATAAGTGGCAGCAGAAATCGTAATAACCGTTCTGGCAATTCGGTTCCACATACTCCATTTTTCTGAGCGGATACCGGACAGAAACAGAGCGATAATGAGGAAAACAAGGATTAAAATGATTAACATTAAAACAAAGATAGCAGTTTATCCTCAATTAGAAAGTGACATTCCACTCTTTGTAGAATTCATCGAGGAAATCGAGCATCAATTGATGTCTGTGTTCAGCGATTTCTTTAGCAGTTTCTGTATTGAGCAAATCTTTTAGAAGCAACAGTTTTTCGTAGAAATGATTGATAGTTGTTCCGTTGGATTTTTTGTACTCATCTTTGGTTTGATTCAATCTAGGCTCGATATCCGGATGATACATCAGATTATTTTTGTAACCGCCAAAGTTGAAAGTTCTTGCAATTCCTATCGCTCCGATTGCATCCAACCTGTCTGCATCCTGAACGATTTTCAACTCCAAAGGCAGGTTTTCCGGCGCATCATTCCGGTTCTTGAATGACATATTTTCTATGATGAAAAGAACTTTTTCAATGATTTCTGAATCTACTTTTTGTTCAGTCAGAAATTCATTCACAATTTTAGAAGCCAAAGTTTCATCGCCATTATGGAATTTTGGATCAGCGATGTCGTGCAATAATGCAGCTAATTCTATAACCAATTTATCGCCGCCTTCTTTTTCCTGAATTTTAAGACTTAGTTTCCAAACGCGTTCGATGTGAAACCAATCGTGACCAGATTCTGTTCCTTCTAATTTTTCTTTGACGAGTTCTATTGTTTTGTTGATCAATTCCATTAATTCAGTTCTTTTAAAATAATATGCCAGAGCTTTTTGTTATAGCTTCTGAAAAAATTAATATGTCCAATTTCGCCTTTTTCCGATTCCGAAGTCTTGATGATTCGATAAGTGGGTTTCAGATTAGGGTAAGTGTTTTGTAATAAAGATTTTACGCCTTTTTCTGTGAGCCAAACGTCATCTTCTGCCCGGATCACAAAAACTTTCTGAGTCAAATTTCGGGAAAAATCCTCGACTTTCTCTAATAATTTGTTGGTTGATTTTTTATTGAGAATTAAAATTCGCCAATCACAAGCACTTCCAGAAGGCAGACTTTCGCCCAAGCCAAACCAATTCGCTGGAAAATAACCCAGAACTTTGGTTGATAAAGGTTGTACAATCCCGAAACCGAGATAAGCTTCAATTCTTGTTTTGAATTTCAAATTTCCGACAAACGCATTCTGAGTTCCGACAAAAATAAACTCCTTAAACATCTCAGAATCCTGATTCATTCCCAAAATCAAAGCACCAACCGAATGTCCGAGACAGAATTTTTGATAATCGGAAAAATTGGTTTTAATATAATTCGTGATCGCTTTGTAATCCTTAGTTCCCCAAGTTCTCATCGAAGCTTCAAAACCTTTCATTTTAGATGGTTTCGAAAGTCCAATTCCTCTGTAATCATAAGTTATCACAGTAAATCCTTGCTCCGACAAAAATTGAGCAAAAGAAAAATAAATCTGCTGCTTAACGCCGGTTGCAGAATTAATCAACAATAATTTTCTGTTAGAATTTTTGGGTTCAAAAAGATGGGCAGATAAAGAATAATTATCCTCCGTTAAAATAGTAATACTCTTCATAACTATGATTTTAATAAAATCACTTCATAAAAGTAAAACATTCTACCGGTTAGAAAATATTTTTCGATATGCTGGAAATATTATTTTTGAAGGTCATCCAAGAATGGCAAGCCTTTTTGAGAGCCTCTGTAATCTGCGGCTTTTAAAGCGACTTCGTTTCCAAAAATGACGCAGTCTTCGATAGAATTTCCGTGCAGCAACGCGATAGAAAATCCGGATGTAAAAGCATCCCCCAATCCCATACTGTGCGCATCGGTCTGAGGATTATTCCGGAAATATTTCATCTCAGAGCCATCAAAGAAACTGGTGCTGTTGGCACCGTCTCTCACAAACAATTTGTTGGGAAGATGTTTGATGATATCTTCGTGATTGCCTTCTCCAAAAATAGTTTCCAAATCTGTACTTTTTGCGACAATAAAAGTGGCATACTCAATAATGTCATCAGAAAGTCTGCTTGCCGGAGCGGCATAAATTCCTATTTTCTTGCCAATATTTTTTGCTTTTTTGAAAAGATATTCGATGGTTTTTGAAGGAATTTCCAGTTGGGTCAAAATCAAATCTGCTGTTTGCAGAAACTTTTCAGCCTCATCTATATCTGAAGGAGAAAGGTTGTAATTGGCAGCGGGAACCACCGTAATTGCATTTCCGTCATCAGAAGCGGTCACGTAAGCCGTTCCTGTCTCTTCATCTTCATCTTCGAAAACGTACGCCACATTGACATCTTCATCATTCAAATTCCTTAAAACCTGTTGTCCATAAGGATCCATTCCAACGCGGCTTATCAAAGAAGTCTGTGCTCCCAAACGGGACGTTGCAATGGCTTGATTCGCTCCTTTTCCACCCAAAAAGCTCCGTAGATTTTCAGCGAGAACCGTATCATTAGCTGTTGGGATTTTAGAAGTTTTGAGGACAATATCTATGGAAGAGCTTCCTACAACTACGATTTGAGGCTTTGTATTTCTAAGTTTCATCTGCTGACTTTCATTGTTTTCGAAGATCAAATGAAATCCTGGATTTGTCATTTGATTCGAAGCTAATGTAAACAATTATTCGTTTCCGATTTCTATAAATTCAGAAATTAATTTAACTGGTTGATTATCTTTGGAATAACCAACATATGTGGCATAAAAACCTTCGCCATAACCTGTTTCAAATGCTACAATATTTTCCGATTTGTTATCATAAGGTTTCAAAACTGCAAACTGATCGATGGCGCCTTTTTCGTCAAAAAAATGAGAATGGAAAAACTCTTCATAAATTCCCATAAAATCTACACCTTTTTTGTGAAAAAGTTCCTGTTCCAAAGCGTTCAGGGAAATCTGAGCGTCTTTGTCCATCAAGCTTCCCATTCCAGATTCTACCAAAAAGCCGTAAATTTCTCCATCCTTCAAATCCTCTATTTTCTGGTTGTCGCAAAGTGCTAAAGACCAATTTTCTGCTATCTGATTTTTGTCAAAAACAATTTCTGAATAAGCAATACAATTGGATTCTCTTTCTTTATGAACCAAAACTGAGAAATCGCCTTTTGGAAATTCTTGCGTGAAAGCCGAATGATCTGGCGAAATCAAAGGATCACTCGCCACTATTTTTCCGGACGAAATATGAATCTTCCCAACTTCGTAGGTTTCCAAAGTTGGATTTTCTACGAAGTTGTGGGAGAATAGTTTTTTTATATTTTCTATGTGAGTCATAATTTGGTTGTCAATTGACCGTTGTCGGTTGATAGATTTTAAAGTGACTTCAACTTTTCTTCTAACAAAGCGATTTTATCCTGCGCATCTTTTTGTTTTTTACGCTCGATCTCTACCACTTCTGGTTTTGCATTCGCTACAAATTTTTCATTCGATAATTTCTTATCAACAGATATCAAGAAACCTTTCAGATATTTTATTTCTTCTTCAGTTTTTTGTTTTTCTTCGCCCAAATCAAGATTTTCACTCAATGGAATCGAAAATTCATTCGCACCAACTAAGAATGTAAAACTTGGTTTATCTGTTTTTTGATTGAAATTGATTTCTGAAATATTACCCAATTTCTGAATCACCTCTGCATTTGCCAATTCCGAAACATTCGTGAAAACTTCAACAGTTTCTCTTGGCGAGATCCCCTTGGATTGTCGGTAATTTCTAACGCCGGAAATTACTTCTTTAGCAAAATCGAAATCTTTAATTTTATCTTCATTAAACGGTTCTGATTTTTTCTGTTGAGCAATTACCAAAGCTTCAGAAACATTTCTTTCAGAAATATTCTGCCAAAGTTCTTCTGATAAAAATGGCATAAATGGATGCAACAACTTCATCAATTCCTCAAAATAAGCAATTGTTTTCTGATAAACTTCTTCGCTGATGGCTTCTCCGAAATTAGGTTTGATCGCCTCCAAATACCAAGCACAGAAATCGTCCCAAATCAGTTTATAAACCAAATGCAATCCATCAGAAATCCTGAATTTTGAGAATTGATCTTCAATTTCACCGATTGTTTTGTTCAGTTGCTCACCGAACCATTCGATGGTTTGCAAATCGTGGTTTTGCACTTTGATATTTTCGTCACGCTTCCAACCTTGAATCAATTTGTAAGCATTCCAGATTTTTGTGGCAAAATTTCTTCCTTGCAACATCAGATCTTCATCAAACAAAAGATCATTTCCCGCCGCAGAACTCAACAAACTTCCTACACGAACACCATCTGCGCCATATTTTTCAATCAAATCGATTGGATCTGGTGAGTTGCCTAATTGCTTAGACATTTTTCGTCTTTGCTTATCTCTCACTATTCCAGTGAAATAAACATTTTTAAATGGCACTTCTTGACGGAATTCCAATCCGGCCATAATCATTCTGGCAACCCAGAAGAAAATAATATCCGGACCAGTCACCAAATCCGCAGTCGGATAATAATAATTGATATCTTTATTTTCCGGATCCAAAATCCCTTCGAAAACCGACATTGGCCACAACCAGGATGAGAACCAAGTGTCCAAAGCATCTTCATCTTGTTTAAGGTCAGAAGCCTGAAGTTGGAAGTTGGAAGTTTTTTCTTGCGCTAATTTAACAGCGTCATCGATATTTTCTGCAACAACAAAATCATTTTCGCCCGTTCCATAATAGAAAGCCGGAATCTGTTGTCCCCACCAAAGCTGACGGGAAATGTTCCAGTCGTGAACATTCTCCATCCAATGGCGATACGTATTTTTGAATTTCTCAGGATGGAATTTAATCTTATCATCCATCACCACATCTAAAGCTGGTTTTGACATTTCTGACATTTTCAGAAACCACTGAACAGAGATTTTTGGTTCAATAACGGCTCCTGTTCTTTCAGAAGTTCCAACTTTATTGACATAATCTTCCGCTTTCAAAAGAAGGTCATTCTTTTCTAATTCTTTGGCAATTTCCTTTCTCACCGTGAACCTTCCCATTCCTTGATAATGCATTCCGTGTTCGTTCAGAACGGCATCATTATCCATAGAATCGATGATTTGCAATTGATGTCTTTGCCCGATTTCATAGTCATTAATGTCGTGAGCCGGCGTAATTTTCAAAGCTCCAGTTCCAAATTCAATATCAACATAATCATCCTCTATGATTGGAACTACTCTATTAACGATTGGAACAATAACATTTTTACCTTTCAAATGCTGGTATCTTTCGTCATTAGGATTGACACAAACTGCAACGTCGCCAAAAATAGTTTCGGGACGAGTTGTTGCAACAGTTAGGAATTCCTCTGTTCCTTCGATTTTATATTTAAGGTAAAATAATTTTCCATTTTGTTCTTTGAAGATCACTTCTTCATCAGAAATATTGGTTTGCGCTTCCGGATCCCAATTCACCACTTTGTAACCTCTGTAAATCAAACCTTTGTTATAAAGATCTACGAAAACCTTGATCACAGATTTGGATAGATTATCCTCCAAAGTAAATCTAGTTCTGTCCCAATCGCAAGAACAACCTAATTTCTTCAATTGTTCCAGGATTGTTCCGCCATATTTATCGGTCCATTCCCAAGTGTGTTTCAGGAATTCTTCTCTGGTCAAATCTTTTTTATTGACTCCTTCCGCTTTCAATTTCGCTACAACTTTAGCTTCCGTTGCAATTGATGCGTGATCCGTTCCAGGAACCCAACACGCGTTGAAACCCTGCATTCTCGCTCTTCTGACCAAAACATCCTGAATGGTGTTGTTCAACATATGTCCCATATGAAGAATTCCCGTCACGTTTGGTGGCGGAATTACAATCGTATAAGGCGGTCTGTCGTCTGGCGTAGAATGAAAAAATTTGTTTTCTAACCAGAAGTCATACCATTTTTGTTCAGTTTCCTGTGGATTATATTTGTCTGCGATTTGCATTTTGAAATTGATTTTAGCTTAGTAAGTTGCAAAAATAAGATAATGTGAAAAAATTAACATCACATATTTAAATTATTTATAACTTTGTTCTTTAAAATTTAATTATTAAAACAAAAAAATATGAAAAAGATTCTTGCAGGATTATTTATGACAGGAGCCTTGGCTTTTGCATCTGCTCAAACAATCTCATTTGACAAAACAACTTTCGACTACGGAAATGTAAAAGCTGGGGCAGATGGCCACAGATTTTTCACTGTAAAAAATACTGGTGACAAGCCATTGATCATTAGCGAAGTAAAACCTTCTTGCGGATGTACCACTCCAGAATGGAGCAAAGATCCAATCTTACCAGGGAAAGAAGCTAAAATCAAAGTTGGATACAACACTGGCATTAAAGGTGCTTTCAACAAATTGATTGAGGTTTATTCTAATGACCCTGCCAACAACAGATCTGTTCTTTACATCAAAGGAAATGTAGAAGATATTGCAGGTGTAAACCAAGAAGCGAAACTTGTGGCTTCTCCAACTGTTGTAGCTACCGGAATGAAAGCTGAACCAGCACAACAGGCAAAAGCAGTAAAAAAAGTTTCTAAAAAAGCTGAAACTGCAGCTAAATAATAAAAATTTTATAAATTTTATAAAACCGTCTCGTTTTTTAACGAGACGGTTTTTTTATCTTTACATCAAATCAATATTACGATGGATTACAATTTTTCAGACGATTTTCTTATTAAAGAGAATTTGAAATTCGATATTAAAAAGCATCATACAAGCTATAAAGGAAAAATCAATAAAGACGAAGCGAAAGAACTTCTGGAAATTGAAAAAGAAAAACTGCGATTGCTGCAGGAAAAACTTTATGCTGATGGAAGTCAATCTCTGTTAATCGTTCTTCAGGCGATGGATGCAGCGGGAAAAGACAGTCTGATAGAACACGTTTTTGGCGGAGTGAATCCACAAGGCTGTGAAGTAACAAGTTTCAAAGGTCCAAGTACAAAAGAATATTCGCACGATTTTCTTTGGAGACATTACCTAGCACTTCCTGCAAAAGGAAAAATCGGAATCTTCAACCGTTCGCATTACGAAAGTGTTTTGGTTTGTAAAGTCCATCCTGAGTATAACCTTAGCGAAAAAGTGTGGACAGATGTAAAACAATTCGACAAAAAATTCTGGGAAAATCGGTATGAAAGCATCAGGAATTTTGAAAAGCATTTGGCTAATAACGGAACTAAAATCATCAAAATCTTCCTGAATGTTTCTAAAGAAGAACAAAAGGAAAGATTCTTAGACAGAATAAAAGAGGACAACAAAAACTGGAAATTCTCTGCTGCCGATATTACAGAACGTGGATTTTGGGATAATTATCAAACTGCTTACGAGCAAGCCATCAATAAAACTTCTACTGATTCTGCACCTTGGTTTGTGATTCCGGCTGATCAAAAATGGTTTTCGAGAGTTGCAGCTATTCAGATTATCATTGAAGCGATGGAAGATATGAATCTGAAATTCCCGGAACTTTCACAAAAAGATAAAAGCGAATTGGTTGATTCTAAATCGAAATTGGAAAACGAGAAATAACATTGACATTTTACGGGAAACCTCAATTTTATAATTGAAATTTGGGTTAAAATTGTAAAAAATTTGAAATATTAAATGGAACTAATTTATGCTTTTGTCGGATTGATTGTAGGTGGGATTTTAGTTTTCATTCTAATGAAATCTCAGTATGTCAGTAAAAAAAATATTGATTTGATTAATGAAAAACTCATTCGTTCGCAGGAAAATGAAAATCATTATCAACAAAAAATTGAGGAACTGAAATCTGCTAATCAGGAATTAGTAAAAAATATTTCATTGATCCAAAACAGCAAAGAAGAATTACTTTTTACGAATGCAGAACTGAATGCACATTATAAAAATCTGCAGGACCAACTTGAAAATCAGAAAGAAGATTTCTTAAAACTTCAGGAAACGACCCGGCTTCAATTTGAGAAAACAGCCAATCAGATTTTGGAAGAAAAGTCAGAGAAATTCACGCAACTGAATCAAAATCAACTTAAAACGATTCTTGAGCCTTTTCAGGAAAAAATCAATGAGTTGAAGAATACGGTCAATGAAACTTATGACAAAGAAGCGAAAGAACGTTTTTCTCTTGGCGAAAAAGTCCGAGAGCTGAAAGACCTCAATCAACAAATATCGGAAGATGCAAAACAATTGACGCGAGCTTTGAAAGGCGAAAGTAAAACGCAGGGCAATTGGGGCGAAATGATTTTGGAAAGTATTCTGGAGAAATCCGGATTGCGAAAAAATCAGGAATATTTTCTGGAACACGAACTGAAAGACGAAAACAACAAAGCCATTTTCTCCGAATTTTCAGGTAAAAAAATGCGCCCTGATGCGGTTATCAAATATCCTGACAACAGAAATGTCATCATCGACAGCAAAGTTTCCCTCACGGCTTTTGTGGAAATGACGGATGAAACTAATCCTGAGGAGTTTGCTCAAAAACAAAACCAGCATCTGCAATCTGTGAAAAATCACATCAATCAACTGAGTCAGAAAGCTTACGATGATTTTGATAAAAGTTTGGATTTTGTGATGCTGTTTATTCCGAGTGAGGCAGCTTATATCGCAGCATTACAAGCAGAACCTAATCTGTGGAATTTTGCTTATGATAAAAGGATTTTATTATTAAGTCCAACCAACTTGATTACGTCTCTCAAGTTGATTCAGGACCTTTGGAAGCGTGAACATCAGAATCGGAATGCGATGGAAATTGCGGAAAGAGGTGCCAAATTGTATGATAAATTTGTGGGGTTTGTTGAGAATCTGGAGCGCGTCGGGAAGAATATTGATCAGGCTAAAAATTCTTACAATGATGCTTTCAAGCAGTTGAGTTCCGGGAATGATAATTTGATTGTTCAGACTCAGAAGTTGAAAAATCTGGGGATTAAGAATAAAAAAAATCTTCCTCAAGGTTTGGTTGAGGAAGATTTGTAAGTTTTATAATTTATTTACTCTCGCAGATTATACAACTTGTGCAGATTTTAAAAACACAATTTTGTCATTCCGTAGGAATCTAAACTGTCTTTGTAGAGATTCCTACGGAATGACAAACTGAATATTAACTTATGCTTTAAATTTAGTTTCGCATGCAATTTTTCGACAAAAGTTGTTTGGATAACAAAGGCCATAGCCCCGATTGCAACGGCATCCTTTTTTTGTTTTGCTGAAAACTTGTTGTTTATGACTGAACTTTCTAAACAAAAAAAGATATAGTGGAAAGCGGGATTAAGCTTCTGAAAATTTTATCTGTTCAAAAGTTTCGCAACTTCTGGCGCCGCATAGGTAAAAATCATATCGGCTCCAGCGCGTTTGATGCTGGTTAAACTTTCGATTAAGACTTTGTCATTATCCAACCAGCCGTTTTCTACCGCAGCTTTCAGCATTGCATATTCTCCGCTGACTTGGTAAACCGCAATTGGTTGGGTGATAAGCTCGCGGATTTTCGAAACGATGTCCAGATAAGGCATTCCGGGTTTTATCATAATGATATCCGCGCCTTCTTCTACGTCTTTCAAAGCTTCATCAATCGCCTCACGGGAATTGTGGAAATCCATTTGATAGGTTTTTTTGTCCGCCGGAATATCCTGATTGTCGACTGGCGCACTGTCCAAAGCACTTCTGAAAGGTCCGTAAAAAGCGCTGGCATATTTGGCTGCATAGGACAAAATCCCGACATCTGTGAATCCGTTTTCTTCCAGACCTTCTCTCATAGCCAAAACTCTACCGTCCATCATATCACTTGGTGCCAAAATGTCAGCGCCAGCTTCTGCCAGAGAAATTCCCATTTTTACGAGTGCATCTACGGTAGAATCGTTGTCGATTTTTCCGTTTTTGATGATGCCGTCGTGACCATAAATTGAATATGGGTCCAACGCAACATCCGGCATAATGATGACTCCAGGAACGGCATCTTTTATAGCTTTGATGGCAGTTTGCATCAATCCGTTGGGGTTCCAGGATTCTTTTCCTGTGTTGTCCTTCAGGTTATCGGAAACCTTCATATAAAGATTGACAGCCTTGATTCCCAAATCATAATTTTCTTTAACGGTTTGTACGGTTAAATCTAAACTTTGCCTAAAAACGCCAGGCATTGAGGAAATGGCTTCTTTTTTGTTTGTACCTTCTGTAACAAACATTGGCAATACCAAATCGTTTGTTGTAAGGGTTGTTTCACGAACAAGACTTCTTATGGAATCGTTGGTTCTTAGTCTTCTGTTTCTTGAAATCATCTTGATAAAAATTATTTATGCAAATTTACTTATACTTTTACGGATAGGCTATTGCATAATTAATTATTTTAAAATATATTTGTTGTAATTGTTTAAGTACAGACTAAAGCGAATGAAAAAATTTCTATTCTTTATTATATTTACGGTAGTTTCAGTTGGATTTTCGGGAGAAATGAAGGCACAAACCGCACGTACAATTGCAGGACAAAAGACCGACGATGGTGTTTTGGTTGCATTCCCCAATCCTACTAAGGATGTTTTGATTTTGAAGTCAAAGGACAATTCGGCGAAAATAAAAATGGTAACTTTTTTCTCTATTTTGGGAGTTCAGGTTGCTGAATTTGCGATTAACAGCAATAATGCGGAATTAAGATTAGACAAACTCCGTCCTGGGAAATATCTTATGAGATATGTTTTGGATGATAATACTCAGAAAATCACTCAGATTATCAAACAGTAAATTTAGTTTTAAAATATACTGCCGGTTTTTTAGCCGGCATTTTTTATAGTATTAATTCAGTAAATTTGTGCTAACCAAGAAAATTAAATTATGAGGAGAATAATTACTTTAGTTTTTATCATTTTGTGCCAGGTGATGAACTGTCAATTCCGTAATTCTGTTTATGATGACAATCAGCTGAATATTTCTGTCAGAGGCGGTTTGGATTTTCCTTCTTATGATAATCAAACCAAATTCATCAATTATAAATCTAATCTGAACCTTGGAACTTCTGTTGATTTCTATTTTAATTGGATAGGATTAGGAATTGATTTTGATTATCTGAAAAATTCGCCAAAAAATACTTATCCCACAGGGAATTTATTTAATGGAACATCTCAACTTTCTAATATCAATTTGACGGAAAACAATATTCAACGATTATTTTTAGGGATTGGACCAAATTTCAGATATGTGATTAATGACAATCTAAGTTTAGCTTTCAAACTGAAAGGTGGAATTTCCAATATCAAAGGGGGCGAAACCTCATTAGCTGCAAATACCTATAATCTTAATTACCATAATGGATACGACGAAAAATCTATTCTGACCGGCAAAGGGCAAATTGAACTAAACTGGTTTTTCTCAGAGTATGTTGGACTGAATGTCGGTGGTTATTACATCCAGCACTTTAAAGCTAATGATCTGGTTGTCAACAATTCTGCTTCGGGCTATATTCCTTTTACGGAAAACAACAATCAATATCATATCAATCCTTCGACGGCTCAAATTCGAAATAACAGTCTGGAACACGAGATCCATTCGGCTGGCGTTTTTGCGGGATTGACTTTTAGAATTCCCACCGAAAAAGCGACGCCTAATTATGGACTTTCTGTTGTTTCAAAAGATAAAGAAACAGGAGAGATTTTGCCTGACACTTTTGTCGAACTTTACAAAAACGGAAAACGCGCGTATTTTGCCAGAACCAATTCTCAAGGAGTTGCATTCTTTAAAAACATCAAACCTGATAATTACGAAATCAAAGGAAGCCTTTATAATATTGATCTTACTAAAAACAAAGCGGACAAAAACGAATTTATAAAAAACTCGACCATCAAAAAAGAAATTTCGACAGATGCTGATATATTTTTTGTGAAAGGAAAAGTTAATATTTGTAATTCCAACAATCCGTTGAGAGATGTGACGGTAGTCATCAAGAATAATGAAACAGAAATTGTCCATGAGGTAAAAACAAATATTGAAGGCAAGTTCTACTTCAAAGCTGATAAGAATTCGACTTATAATATTTATGGAAAAAAGGGTAATTACTTTTCGCAAACAGAAACGGTGACATCTAAAAATGTGGACAGAAGCAATACGCTTTTTCTCAATCTTCAGGTTTGTATGGAGGAAACGACTTGCGGAAAACCAATCAATCTGAAGAATATCCATTATGATTTGGATAAATATTTTATCCGAGAAGATGCTAAAGCAGAACTGAACAAAATGGTTCAGTTTATGAAAGACAATCCCAATGTAAAGGTAGAATTGGCTTCTCATACAGATTCACGTGCGTCTGATGATTACAACAAAACGCTTTCTCAGAACCGTGCGAATGCGGCTGTGGATTATTTAGTTTCGAAAGGTATCAGTGCATCCAGACTGAAACCAATTGGATACGGCGAGACAAAGCTTCTCAATCAATGTAGCAATGGTTTAGACTGTACAGAAGCCCAACATCAGATCAATAGAAGAACGGAAATGAAAGTTATCTGTCCTTGATGAAAAACCATTTTTTGTAGATGAGAAAACCAATGACTGTTCCAAGTGTATTCAGAATCACATCGTCTATATCTGACATTCCGCGCTTAAAATAGTATTGAGAAAATTCGATAATATTTATGATTATGAAGAAAGATATTAGCGTCCATCTAAATTGATTTAATTTAGGATAAAGGATCCCCAGAAAACCATACGGAATAAACAGAATAATGTTTCCAAAAATATTTTTCAAGAATTCTATTTTATCATAATAAAAAACGTGAAAAAAATATTCCCGAATTGTATCAAAGGGCATATATTTTATTTCATAGGGAAGTTGAGGATAATCTCGACTGTCAAGAAAGAAAAGCATATACAATAGCCAAACGGTATATAAATTGATAAAAGGAGGATAAATCTTATGGAGAATATTTTTCAACATCATTTAAATTATAATACAAAAATCAATAAAAATAAATTAAATAAAAAATGAATACAACAAAAATAAAAGCCTTCGGAACACAAGCTGCCGATAATGATCTGGAATTATTGACCATCGAAAGAAGAGAAGTTCAGCCCAAAGATATTGAAATTGATATCTATTATTGTGGCGTTTGCCATTCTGACCTTCACACGGCGAGAAACGATTGGGGCGGCTCGGTTTACCCTGTGGTTCCTGGTCATGAAATTGTCGGGAAAGTTTTGCAGGTCGGGGCAGAGGTTACCAAATTCAAAGTGGGTGACCTGGTTGCTGTGGGTTGTATGGTAGATTCTTGCAGAACTTGTCACAGCTGCGAGCAAGATTTGGAGCAGTTCTGTGAAAAAGGATTTACGGGTACTTATAACGGAAAAGACAAATATTTCGAAGACCAAAGAACATTTGGTGGCTATTCCGAATCTGTGGTTGTAGATGAGCATTTTGTGCTGAGCCTTCCGCAAAACCTGGATATGGCGGCGGCTGCACCACTTCTTTGTGCAGGAATCACGACTTGGTCACCTTTGAAACACTGGAATGTAACAGAAAACTCAAAAGTTGCAGTTGTTGGTTTGGGCGGTTTGGGTCATATGGCGATCAAGCTGGCAAAAGGTTTGGGTGCAGAGGTGACTTTGTTCTCCAGAACGCCAGGAAAAACTGAAGATGCCAAAGCTCTAGGAACAGACCACGTTGTTATTTCTACAGATGAAGATCAAATGAAATCGGTATCCAATAAGTTTGACTTGATTATCGACACCGTTCCTTACGAGCACGACATCAATCCTTATATGAATACTTTGAGCGTGAACGGAACTTTGGTGTTGGTGGGCTTCATTGGAGAGTACGAAAATGAGTCTGTGAGTACAAGACCTTTGATTTACAAAAGACGTTCTGTGGCGGGTTCATTGATTGGCGGAATCAAAGAAACTCAGGAGATGCTGGATTTCTGTGGTGAAAAGAACATTGTTTCTGACATCGAAATCATCAACATCCAAGACATCAACAATGCTTATGAAAGAATGCTGAAAAGTGATGTGAAATACAGATTCGTGATCGATATGAAAAGTTTGAAGAATTAATTTTAATTCAATCATAAAAAAGAGGGAACATCAATTGGTGTTCTCTCTTTTTGTTTGCCAGCTTTCCCGGTCGTAAATTTTGATCATATCTAGACCTTATTTAAAAAAGCCTCGCATGTTTTACTAAAAACGCACGTACGTTTTGGTCAAAAGGCACGTACGTTTTCATGAAAAGATACGTGCGTTTTTGGACACCCCTGCAAACGTCCTATTCATCGGACCTGCAAAAGGGCATTTTTAATATTAAATTCTTGCAGATTTTGTCATAAAATCATCGGATAAATCAGTTTAATTAATTCATATTTTAAAATAAAAAATCCCGACTCAGTGAAGAATCGGGATTGATATATTTAAGAGAAAATCTTAAGCTTGAACGTTGTTACCTCCTAATACGAAAGGCTCAACTTCTTTGATCTCACCAAATTGTTGCTCATAGTTAGCAATGTTTTGCTGAAGTGCAGCCAATACTCTTTTTGCGTGTAGTGGTGCTACAATAACTCTAGATCTTACTTTCGCTTGTTGTACACCTGGCATCAACTGGATGAAATCCAATACGAATTCTGATGGAGAGTGGTTTACTAAAGCTAAGTTCACATAAACTCCTGCTGCTACAACTTCATTAAGTTCGATGTTAATGTTGTTTGGATCTTGGTTTTGATTATTGTCCATGTTTTGTTTTAATTATTTTGTTTAAAATTATAGATTACGAATATAAATCATTTCTAATTTAAATCCATAATCTATAATATTTTTTTTAGTTAATATCTTCGAATTCTTTTCTAGAACCTACGATCACATTTTGGTAATCTTTAAGACCTGTACCTGCAGGGATTCTGTGTCCTACAATTACATTTTCTTTAAGACCTGTCAGGAAGTCGATTTTTCCAGAAACCGCAGCTTCGTTAAGAACCTTGGTTGTTTCCTGGAATGACGCTGCAGACATAAATGATTTGGTCTGTAACGCTGCTCTTGTAATACCTTGTAATACAGGTGTTGCAGTTGCAGGAAGTGCTTCTCTCACTTCTACCAACGCTTGATCTTCACGTTTCAGTTTAGAATTCTCATCTCTCAATTCTCTTGCAGTGATCATCTGACCTGCTAGGAAAGTTTTAGAGTCTCCCGGCTCTACAACAACCTTCAGTCCGAAAACTCTGTTGTTCTCTTCCAAGAAATCAAATTTATGTTCCAATGCACCTTCCAGGAACTGAGTATCTCCTCCATCCACAATCGATACTTTGGTCATCATCTGACGAACAATAATCTCGAAGTGTTTGTCATCGATCTTCACCCCTTGAAGACGGTAAACCTCCTGAATCTCGTTAACCAAATATTCCTGAACCGCAGTTGGACCTTTGATTTTCAAGATATCGTCTGGCGTAACTGATCCGTCAGACAATGGACCTCCTGCGTACACGAAGTCATTTTCCTGAACCAAGATTTGATTTGATAATTTAACCAAATATTTCTTGATCTCTCCGGTTTTAGCTTCCACGATCAACTCACGGTTACCTCTTTTGATTTTACCATAAGAAACTACACCATCAATCTCTGTAACTACAGCCGGATTAGACGGGTTTCTAGCTTCGAATAACTCGGTAACTCTCGGAAGACCTCCGGTGATATCCCCTGCTTTCGCAGATTTTCTTGGGATTTTGATCAGGACTTTACCAGCTTTGATCTTCTCACCATCGTTTACCATAAGGTGGGCACCCACTGGCAAGTTATAACCTTTTTGCTCTACACCTTTGGAGTCTACAACTTTCAAGGTAGGAACGGCTTTTTTATTTCTAGATTCAGAGATTACTTTCTCTTCGAAGCCTGTCTGCTCATCAATTTCCAATATGAAAGAGATACCTTGGATAATGTCCTCGTACTCTACTTTACCGGAAGTTTCTGCAATGATAACCGCATTATACGGATCCCATCTGGCAATGGTATCTCCTTTTTTCACTTTATCACCTGGTTGTACAAATAATTCGGATCCATAAGGAACGTTGGCAATCATAATTGGCGTTCTGGCTTCGTTATCAGCTACCAAACGGAACTCTGTTGAACGGGAAACCACGATATCTGCAGATTCTCCATTTTCACCTTCCGATTTAATAGTTCTAACCTCATCCATTTCCACAATACCGTCACGTTTTGCAACAATGCTTGGATTTTCAGAAATGTTGGTAGATACACCCCCTTGGTGGAAAGTTCTCAATGTTAACTGAGTTCCCGGCTCACCAATAGACTGTGCAGCAATTACACCAACAGCTTCTCCCATATGAATCCCTTTACCTGTAGCAAGGTTACGACCGTAACATTTTGCACAAATCCCTTTTTTGGTTTCACAAGTCAGTGGAGAACGAACTTCAACAGCTTCGATTCCAGCTTCTTCGATTTGTTTTGCTACAGCTTCTATGATTAACTCATCTGCGTTAGCCAACAATTCGTCAGTCTCTGGATGATAAATATTGTGAAGAGAAACTCTACCAAGAATTCTCTCAGCGATTTTTTCTACGATATCATCATTTTTCTTAAGTGCAGTGATTTCTGTACCTCTCAATGTTCCACAATCTTCTTCAGTAATGATAACATCCTGTGCAACGTCTACCAATCTTCTGGTTAAGTAACCAGCATCGGCAGTTTTAAGAGCGGTATCCGCAAGACCTTTACGCGCTCCGTGGGTAGAGATAAAGTATTCTAAGATGGACAAACCTTCTTTAAAGTTTGCAAGAATCGGGTTTTCAATAATTTCCGCTCCTACAGAACCAGATTTTTGTGGTTTTGCCATCAATCCTCTCATCCCAGATAACTGACGGATCTGCTCCTTAGAACCCCTCGCACCAGAATCCAGCATCATATATACAGAGTTGAATCCACCTTGATCTACCTTCATTCTGCTCATAATCATCTCAGTAAGGCTGGCGTTGGTATTAGTCCAAACGTCAATTACCTGATTATAACGCTCTGTATCTGTGATAAGACCCATGTTATAGTTGGCCTTGATCTCATCTACAGTTTCGATAGAAGTAGCAATCATTTTCTTTTTCTCAACCGGAATCACGATATCTCCCAATGAGAATGAAAGCCCACCTTTGAATGCATTCGCGTATCCAAGATCTTTCATATCATCCAAGAACTTCACCGTTGTCGGGAAATCTGTATCTGCCAATACCTGACCAATGACATTTCTAAGAGATTTCTTAGTCAATAACTCATCGATATAACCAGATTCTTTCGGAACAATTTGGTTGAATAAAATTCTACCAACCGTTGTAGGGAACAATTTGGTTGTGATAACACCGTTTTCTTTGATTGGAAGACGACATCTTACTTTTGCATTAAGAGAAACTTTTCCTTCTGCGTAAGCGATTTCTACTTCTTCCGGAGAATAGAAAGCAAGACCTTCGCCTTTTACTTTCATTTCATCTGTAGAATCCAGTTGTTTGGTCATAAAATATAGACCCAAAACCATATCCTGAGATGGTACCGTAATCGGAGAACCATTCGCAGGGTTCAAGATATTCTGAGAACCCAACATCAATAGTTGTGCTTCCAAAATAGCTTCCGGACCTAGTGGTAAGTGAACCGCCATCTGATCCCCATCGAAATCGGCGTTGAAAGCCGTCGTTACCAATGGGTGAAGCTGGATTGCTTTACCTTCGATCATCTTAGGCTGGAACGCTTGGATACCAAGTCTGTGCAAAGTAGGCGCTCTGTTCAAAAGAACCGGGTGACCTTTCATCACACCTTCCAGAATATCATAAACTACAGGTTCTTTTCTATCGATGATTCTTTTAGCTGATTTTACAGTTTTTACAATTCCTCTCTCGATTAGTTTTCTAATGATAAACGGTTTGTAAAGCTCTGCAGCCATATCTTTTGGAAGACCACACTCGTGCAATTGTAAGCTAGGACCTACAACAATAACCGAACGAGCTGAGTAATCTACCCTTTTTCCTAATAAGTTCTGACGGAAACGACCTTGCTTACCTTTCAATGAATCAGAAAGAGATTTCAATGGTCTGTTGGACTCGGATTTTACAGCAGAAGATTTTCTTGTATTATCGAATAATGAATCCACAGATTCCTGAAGCATACGCTTCTCGTTTCTCAAGATTACTTCAGGAGCTTTGATCTCCAATAGTCTCTTAAGACGATTATTTCTGATAATTACTCTTCTGTAAAGGTCATTCAAATCGGAAGTTGCGAAACGTCCTCCATCCAATGGAACCAAAGGTCTTAGTTCTGGTGGTATGATAGGAAGAACACGCATGATCATCCATTCTGGTTTATTGATCATTCTTGTATTAGCACCTCTCAATGCTTCTACAACGTTCAATCTTTTAAGAGCCTCAGTTCTTCTTTGTTTAGAAGACTCGTTGTGCGCTTTGTGTCTTAGATCGAATGATAATGTATCAAGATCGATTCTCTTCAATAATTCTTCAACCGCTTCAGCTCCCATTTTTGCCAGGAATTTGTTCGGATCAGAATCATCAAGATATTGATTTTCTACAGGAAGCGTTTCCAGAACGTCCAAATATTCTTCTTCTGTAAGGAATTCTTTATCATCGAAATCAGAACCATCCGCTTTCTTAGCAATACCTTGCTGGATAACAACATATCTCTCGTAATAGATGATCATATCCAATTTCTTGGACGGGATACCTAATAAATAACCAATTTTGTTTGGCAAAGAACGGAAATACCAGATGTGCGCCACAGGAACAACCAAACCGATGTGGCCGATTCTTTCTCTACGTACTTTTTTCTCTGTAACTTCTACTCCACATCTATCACAAACGATTCCTTTGTAACGGATTCTTTTGTATTTTCCACAAGCACATTCGTAGTCTTTTACAGGACCGAAGATCTTCTCGCAGAACAAACCGTCTCTTTCTGGTTTGTGCGTACGATAGTTGATCGTTTCTGGTTTTAGAACTTCCCCTCTCGATTCCTGAAGAATAGATTCCGGTGAAGCTAAACCAATAGTGATTTTATTAAATCGACTTGTTTTATTTTTATTTGACATTTTTTATTTTGATTTAAAGATTAAAAAGATTGAAAACTCAAATTGAGTTTCGCTCTTAATTTTAGAGTGATAATTTCTTAATTATTAATAAATTATTCCTCTAATCTTACATCAAGTCCAAGACCTTGTAACTCGTGAAGTAATACGTTGAAAGATTCCGGAATACCAGGTTCTGGCATTGCTTCTCCTTTTGCAATCGCTTCATAAGTTTTTGCTCTACCAATCACGTCATCCGACTTCACAGTCAAGATTTCTCTCAAGATGTTAGATGCTCCAAATGCTTCAAGAGCCCAAACCTCCATCTCTCCGAAACGCTGACCTCCAAATTGCGCTTTACCTCCTAAAGGCTGTTGCGTAATCAATGAGTACGGTCCGATAGAACGTGCGTGCATTTTGTCATCTACCATGTGTCCAAGTTTCAACATATAGATGATACCAACTGTTGCAGCCTGAGTAAATCTCTCTCCAGTACCACCGTCATAAAGGTGGGTGTGACCGAATTTAGGAAGACCTGCTTGGTCTGTATATTCTGTAATCTGTTCCAGACTTGCTCCATCAAAGATTGGTGTAGCGAACTTCAATCCTAATTGTCTACCAGCCCATCCAAGAACAGTTTCGTAGATCTGACCAATGTTCATACGAGAAGGTACCCCAAGTGGATTCAATACGATATCAACTGGTGTTCCGTCTTCCAGGAATGGCATATCTTCTTCACGAACGATTCTTGAAACGATACCTTTGTTACCGTGACGACCCGCCATTTTATCTCCAACATTCAATTTACGTTTCTTAGCGATGTAAACTTTAGCTAGTTTAATGATACCTGCTGGTAACTCGTCTCCGATTGACAATGCAAATTTCTCACGGTTTTTAACACCCGCAAGATCGTTGTATTTGATCTTATAGTTGTGAACCAATTGCTTGATCAACTCATTTTTGTCTGCATCAACGGTCCAATCTGCACCACTGATGTTAACATAATCATCAACAGACTGAAGCAATTTCAAAGTAAATTTAGTTCCTTTGCCGATAACTTCTTCGTCCAAGTCGTTTTTCACACCTTGAGAAGTTTTACCAGAAACTAATGTATTCAATTTGTCAAGCAAAGTGTTTCTTAAATCGTCAAACTTATTTTTGTAAGTATTTTCGATTTCTTCCAACTTAACTTTTTCTTCGCTTCTTTTCTTTTTGTCTTTGATGTTTCTAGAGAACAATTTTTTGTTGATAACAACTCCTCTAAGAGAAGAATCTGCTTTCAAAGAAGCATCTTTTACGTCACCAGCTTTATCTCCGAAGATTGCTCTAAGAAGTTTTTCTTCCGGCGTTGGATCAGATTCACCTTTTGGTGTAATTTTTCCGATAAGGATATCACCAGGCTTCACTTCTGCTCCAATACGAATCATACCGTTCTCATCAAGATCTTTGGTAGCTTCCTCAGAAACGTTTGGAATATCAGCTGTCAATTCTTCCATACCTAATTTGGTATCACGAACCTCAAGAGAATATTCATCTACGTGGATTGAAGTAAACCAGTCCTCACGAACTACTTTTTCATTAATTACAATCGCATCCTCGAAGTTATACCCTTTCCAAGGCATAAATGCAACCACTAAGTTTCTACCAAGAGCCAATTCTCCATTCTCGGTTGCATAACCGTCGCAAAGAACCTGACCTTTTTCCACTGTATCACCTACTCTTACGTTTGGTCTCAATGTAATAGTTGTGCTCTGATTGGTTTTTCTGAACTTAGTCAGTTTATAAGTTTTAGTTGCAGAATCGAAGTTAACCAGATCGTCTTCTTCAGTTCTTTCGTACTTAATAACAATTCTTTCAGCATCTACATATTCTACAACACCAGTCCCTTCAGCATTGATCAAGATTCTAGAATCTCTTGCTACTTGTTTTTCCAAACCAGTACCAACAATCGGTGCCTGAGGTTTCAATAATGGAACAGCCTGACGCATCATATTCGATCCCATCAACGCTCTATTCGCATCATCGTGCTCCAAGAAAGGAATCAATGAAGCAGAAATACCAGAAATCTGGTTTGGTGCCACATCAATCAAGTCAACTTGTTGAGGCTCAACAACTGGGTAATCTCCATCCAGACGAGCAATAACTCTGTCAGTTTTGATAGTACCATCATCGTTCATATCAACGTTGGCCTGAGCAATTACTTTGTATTCCTCATCCTCAGCATTCAGATAAGTTGGAGCAGCTTGTAAATCTACTTTACCGTTTTCAACTTTTCTGTATGGTGTTTCAATAAATCCAAGGCTGTTGATTTTCGCAAACATCCCTAGTGAAGAAATCAAACCAATGTTTGGTCCCTCTGGCGTTTCGATCGGACAGATACGGCCATAATGCGTATGGTGAACGTCACGAACCTCGAAACCTGCTCTTTCTCTAGATAAACCACCAGGTCCCAGGGCAGAAAGTCTACGCTTGTGCGTGATTTCTGATAGTGGATTGGTTTGATCCATAAATTGAGAAAGCTGGTTGGTACCAAAGAATGAGTTAATCACAGACGTCAAAGTCTTAGCATTAACCAAATCAACCGGTGTAAAAATCTCGTTATCTCTAACGTTCATTCTTTCTTTGATTGTTCTAGCAATTCTAGAAAGACCAACACCGAATTGCCCTGACAATTGCTCTCCAACAGTCTTGATTCTTCTGTTTGACAAGTGATCAATATCATCTACCTCAGCTTTTGAGTTAACTAGCTCGATCAAGTGTTTTACGATAGAAATAATATCTTCTCTTGTCAATACTTGATTTTCCTGAGAGATATTAAGTCCTAATTTTTTGTTCAATCTGTAACGACCTACTTCACCCAAAGAGTATCTCTGCTCTGAGAAGAATAATTTTTCAATAATTCCTCTTGCAGTTTCCTCATCCGGTGCATCAGCATTTCTCAGCTGACGGTAGATATATTCAACCGCTTCTTTTTCTGAGTTGGTTGGATCTTTTTGTAATGTATTTTGGATAATAGAGAACTCGTTAGAATTTTCTTTGTGAATCAAGATGGACTTAACTCCAGAATCCAAGATGACATCCAAGTGTTCTTTTTCAAGAATGGTTTCTCTATCCAAGATGATTTCGTTTCTTTCGATAGAAACAACCTCACCTGTATCCTCGTCCACGAAATCCTCGAACCAAGTGTTCAATACTCTCGCAGCCAAAGTTCTCCCTTCCACTTTCTTAAGTGCCGCTTTAGAAACTTTCACTTCTTCTGCCAAGTCAAAAATCTGAAGAATCTCTTTATCAGACTCATAACCAATTGCTCTTAACAATGTAGTTAAAGGTAATTTTTTCTTACGGTCGATATACGCGTACATTACGCTGTTGATATCTGTTGTAAATTCCATCCAAGATCCTTTGAAAGGGATAATTCTTGAATAATAAAGTTTAGTTCCGTTGGCGTGGTAGGTTTGTCCGAAGAACACACCCGGAGATCTGTGTAACTGAGTTACGATAACACGCTCTGCTCCATTGATAATGAATGAACCAGACGGCGTCATGTAAGGAACCGGACCTAAATAAACATCTTGTACAACAGTCTGGAAATCTTCATGTTCCGGATCTGTACAATACAATTTAAGTCTAGCTTTTAGAGGAACGTTGTACGTTAAACCTCTCTCAACGCACTCATCTATAGAGTAACGTGGAGAATCTACCAGATAATCTAAGAATTCCAAAACGAATTGGTTTCTAGAGTCTGTAATTGGGAAATTTTCCTGGAACGTTTTGTAAAGTGATTCATTCAAACGTTGCTCAGGAAGCGTGTCTAACTGGAAAAATTCCTTGAAAGACTGGATTTGGATATCCAAAAAGTCAGGTGTTTCGATCTTACCTTTCGCTGAGGAAAAGTTGATTCTCTCTGTACCTTGAACTTTAGGAGTTGCCTGTGTTTTACTCATAAAATTATAAGAAAAAGGGTTAAAAAATATTTTGTTGAAAAAATATCAGATTAGATTAAAAAGAATAAGACTTTTTGATTTTTGGCGCTATCAGAACAAGTCTTTTTTCTTGCTTTTCAATCTTTTCTAACTGCAACGCCGGTATATCTTTTCACGACGTAATGCAAAATATTTTTATTGGTCTAAGGACGAAAATAAAGTATATATAAACAAGAAATCCCCTTCCATAAATGAAAGAGTGATGATTAATTACAGTATATGATTTATTAGCGCCAAAAGATTCTGCAAATTTATATAAAAAAATTGATATACACAAAAAAAACCACTTCGCAAAGAAGTGGTTTAGAAATATTTAAAGATAAAATCTTAAGGTTTAGTCCAGAAAGACCATTCTCTGCCGTTGTACAAAGCCAATTGCTGAGGCGTGGTTCCGGTAACGTAAACCATCATTCCCGCGCTTGGATTCACAATGTCTCTATGAGAATTGACTCTTGGCAAAATCATCGCTTTATTCGCATCGCCCAATACCAAAATCCCAGGCGTTGCATCTGTAGCTGGAACTCCACCGATCAATGTTTTCGCTGTTGCATTTTCTGCATTGGCATCTGGCACACTGGCAGTAACCGGCGCAAAAGCACCTGCGGACAAATCTACCCAGCTTGTTATTGCAGTGGCGTTAGCTGTAGTCGCAGTCCCGAATTTTACTTTCTGATCTGTACTATCGAAAATAATAGTTCCGGGAACCGGAGATGTTACGTTGGCAGCAGAAGTTACCCAAGGTAAAACTACACCTCTCAAACCACCAGTGGCATTTCCAAATTCTAATGACACCGTTGCATTAGCCGGCGTATATGGATTGGCTTTTCCTATAGTAACCTGACCAAAACTAAGGCTAGAAATTAAAACGACTAATATTGTTATATATGTTTTCATATTACTTTTTATTGGTTAAAATCATCACAAGTCTGTTTTGAGTAGCAGTTCCATCCAGTTCCATCGTACATCTTAAGACAGTTAACAGTTGTATCGTAAACAATCATTCCGATAACGCCCGTGATAGATGCCAAAGCAGAAGTAGGAACTCTGTTGATGACGAAACCTTTGGTTTTAGCATCCAAAGCCGTATAAGCACCTTTGATTTTACCCGGCCAATCTGTTGTTGTACTTCCTGCTCTTGCAAGAGCAGTAATCCCGTGGTTGGTTACCAAAGTAGTTCCGGCAGTCGTAGCAGGGCGGAAACATCTGGCACACTCAGCATCTGTAGCTGAACCATTTTGCGATGTTCCTATACCTTGACCAATATCTGAAGTTCCATCTGTATTATCTGCAATACCTGCAAGATTTGAAGGGTTGGTAGTTGTATTAAGGTTAAATCCAGCATAATTGACTAATTGCGGAACTCCGTTAGACGAAGGTGTTGTACTTACTATTCCTGCTGGCGTTCCGTTTGTCACACCATCGTATATTTTCTTGATTTGACCTCTGTAAATATAATTGGCATCTCCAACTGGCAAAGTCATAGAATGAACCTGATCATAACGAACAACCTCACTTCCTTCGATAGCATCTGGACATCCATCACCATCACTATCAACATCGAATTGGTTAGACACGCCGTCAGTATCGGGATCGCAGAAACCATTTTTGACACCATTTCCTCGACCTGTAATATAAGTTGGACCTACAACCAATTGACTTAAAATTAAAGTATTAGCCGCAGTCCTATTCCAAGTAATTGTATTGAATGTATTACCATTGTATAGCTGTAAAGGAAACAATTGACCGCCACTACTTTTGCTACCATACATACTCACAGAACCATTCTTATGAATAATAATCCTAACCAAAGGGTTAGCTGCTGTTCCTGTCATACTATATATTTGAGGCACAGTTCCATTACCATAAGTATTTCCGTCTACAAATCTGACATTATCCGTTTGATCTGGCTGAAATTCTAATTTGGAGGTTGAAAGGTTAACTCCATTAATATTTAAGTTAAATGAATTATCAAGTGTATAAACATCGAAAATAAAACCTAAATCAGCAGCAGGCGCATTGAAAGTTGCAGTATTACCATCAGCAATACTATAGTTAACATCTACAACACTTTCTGGACATTCAAAAATATCTAGAATTCCATCATTATCAGAATCCAGATCTGTAATATCCGGAATACCATCACCATCAGTATCTCTTTCAATAACTGCATTATAGACACATGTGGTTGTACTTCCATTAATGTTAATTGTAAGTGCCCTTGTACCGCCATTTGTTCCTGTGCCGTTATAAGTTATTGGAACATCTACAAATGTTGTTGTAGATGTAACATTCACATCTACAAAACTAGTTGCAAAATCTGTCCCAGAGACGTTAATCCTATATGTTCCAGGACCATAGACTGCAGAAATAGGCATTCTTAGTGTTTTAGTTGCAGGAATTCCTGCAACAAATGGTGTTGTTTCTTGCACAGTAGCACCTCCACAATTAAATATAAAAGGAATATAATACGGAACCGAAGCCAAATCCTGATTAGTTCCCCATAGACCACCAGTAATTCCTGTATATGATCTAACGTAAGTTGAAACACCTGTAGAGATATTTATAGTATAAACCGCCAATTCGGTTCCAGGATTGCCGTTTACAGAGACAGCATACACCAAACCATTTAAGTATGCGATACCTCTCACGTTTCCAGCTGTAGTATTAGTACTGACAGTATTATCACCACTAGATGTTCCTACTGGACCAGTTAATTGAACAACGCGGGTAGCAACTCTGGTTGTTGGGTCAATTTTATATAAATACCTTGTAACAGTAGTTCCATTTGTATTTTGTACTATGACATAAATAGCATTTTGATAATCAAAAAATGTATCAGTAGCCCAAATAGTAGAAGTATTCCCTCCTGTATTGTTCCAAATTGCATCACTGACTGGAGCTGTAACTGCACCCAGATCAGAAGATGTAGGATATACCTGATATAAATTCTTAGTAGTAGCACTAAATCCAAAAGATAAACCGGAAGGATTTCCGTCTGCTTTTGGAACATTATTAGTTCCAATTCCTCCAACACTAACTCCAGCTGGGCTCGGAATTGTTGCACCAGTTACAGCTGTGGTATTCTTATATATTTGACTACCCGTGGCAGTATTAGAATGAAGAAATACAACACCTGTAGGATTGCCTGCAGGTGTATCATAACCTACGGCCAAATTACTAATCCTCTCGGGAGTCCCACCAGAGTAATTCGGTGTTGTTAATGGAGTTGGCAAAGTTGCAGGAACCCCTGTAATATCATAAACCCTCCCTGTAGCAGACATGGAAAGATATAATCTATCCACAGCCTGGGAAAAGAGCATAGAGCTACCTAACAGCAGCATGGCTACTGTAAAAAGTAGATTTAATTTTTTCATAAAAAAAATTTATTGTAATTAAAAATAAGATTCCTTTGAGAAAGAAAAACTTCTCAAGAAATACGATTGTGAAAATTTAATGATTAAATTAAACCAAAGGGAGGAGGCCTTACAGAATAACTGGAAACGTTGTCCTGTAATTTGAAATTGTCATTTTTATAAAAACAATCGATAAAGTATAAAAATTCTAATGAACTACTTTCTGAATAATCAGAATAAGCCACGAAATATTTAGAATGCTGATAATCGTTACCCGGTGTTACAAATGAACCGTTTACAGAATTGTAACCTGCCAGAAATTTGCTATCATTTTCTCTATTAGAGATATGTAAGTTGATTTTCTTTTTAGGAAGATCAATTTTCTTATTGTCCTTTAATTTTTTAGCCGCTAATAAATCAACTTCCGGCTTAGCTTTGGACTTTGGTTTACCGATTGGCGTTTCAACGTTCTTGGCAACAATCTTCAGTTCGTTATCACTTATTTTAACGACTTTAGAATATTGCTGTATGCTCTTGCTTTTAGAAATCTGCTCGTTAAAAGAAGGATCTTTAGAATAGATTACTGCATCTCCTGCAGTTACAATCAATCCGGAAACTGGTGGTTCCTGTGATTTTACTTCCTGAGCATAAAAAGAATTTAGAAAGAGAAACAAAAGTATAACAGAAAGTTGCCAAAATTTAGAAAATAAATTGGCATAAAATCTTACTTGTGTATTAAAAGGTTTTACCCCTTCTTTCATTTTGCAAAATTACTAAAAATAACAACTTATGAAAGAAATATATGTAAACTTATCGTTAACATAAAAAAAGCGACAAGTCAATGACCTGTCGCTCACTTATTTTGAGAAATATTATAAATAATATTATTTCAATTCTACTTCAGCACCAGCTTCTTCAAGTTGTTTCTTAAGAGCTTCTGCTTCGTCTTTAGATACACCTTGCTTGATTGGAGCAGGAGCACCGTCTACGATATCTTTAGCTTCTTTAAGACCAGCACCAGTTAAATCTTTTACCAATTTAACAACAGCTAATTTAGAAGCACCTGCAGACTTAAGAATTACATCGAATTCTGTTTTTTCTTCAGCAGCTTCACCTGCACCACCTGCAGATACTACTACAGCAGCAGCAGCTGGCTCAATTCCGTACTCATCCTTAAGGATAGTTGCTAATTCGTTTACGTCTTTTACTGTTAAGTTTACTAGCGTTTCAGCTAAATTTTTTAAATCTGACATTTTGTAATGTTTTTTTGTTGATTAATTATCTATTTTTTTGAGTGTCTTATTCAGCAGCTGGTGTTTCGTCAGTGCTTTCTGCAGCAGGAGCTTCTGGAGCAGCCTCGGCAGGAGTTTCTTCTGCAGCAGGAGCAGCAACTTCTTCAGCGCCAGCTTCTACAGATTCAGATTTGTCTTGGTTTTGAAGAGCAGAAATAACTCTTTGGATTGGAGACTGAAGTAATCCGATGATTTCACCGATCATTTCTTCTCTAGACTTGATGCTTACTAATGCGTCTAGGTTCTCATCACCAACATAGAAAGTTTCCTGAACGAAAGCAGATTTAAGAGCTGGTTTCTCATCTTTCTTTCTGAAATCTTTGATCAATTTTGCTGGAGCGTTAGCCGTTTCAGCAATCATTAATGCAGAGTTTCCTTTGAAAGTTTCGAACATCTCAGCATAATCTACACCTTCGATTTGTTCCATTGCTTTTTGAAGCAATGTATTCTTCACAACTTTAATTTTGATATTTTGTTTGAAAGCTTGTCTTCTGAAGTCAGAAGATTTAGCAGCGTTCAATCCTTGAAGATCTGCAACGTAAACTACTTTTGCATCCTGAAGCAAATCTTTGATCTCTTGTATCGCTACAACTTTTTGGTCTTTTGTCATTGTTTAGGATTATAATTAGTTAACAGATTTTGTATCAATTGCAATTCCAGGACTCATTGTAGAAGACAAGTAAATGCTTTTTACATAAGTTCCTTTTGCAGCAGTTGGTTTCAACTTGATCAATGTCGAGATTAATTCCTGAGCATTTTCTTTAAGTTTAGCCGCATCGAAAGATACTTTACCAATACCTGCGTGGATAATACCATATTTATCTACTTTGAAATCGATTTTACCAGCTTTTACCTCAGCAACCGCTTTTCCGATTTCCATAGTTACAGTACCAGATTTTGGATTTGGCATAAGACCTCTTGGTCCTAAGATTCTACCCAATGGTCCTAATTTACCCATAACTGCTGGCATAGTAACGATAACGTCTACATCTGTCCAACCGTTTTTGATTTGAGCCAAATAGTCATCTAGACCAACATAGTCTGCACCAGCTTCTTTTGCTTCTGCTTCTTTATCCGGAGTTACCAAAGCCAAAACTTTGATATCTTTACCAGTACCGTGAGGAAGAGATACAACACCTCTTACCATTTGGTTCGCTTTTCTTGGATCTACACCCAATCTAACAGCGATATCTACAGATGCGTCAAATTTTGCAAAATTTACTTCTTTTACCAAAGCAGAAGCTTCGTCAAGATTATAAATTTTATTTTTTTCCACTTTGCTTAAAGCTTCTTTTTGCTTTTTTGTCAATTTTGCCATTTCTTTAAGTTTTAAGCGTTAGTTGGTTTAGTTCCAGTCACTCTCAATCCCATAGATCTAGCAGTACCAGCTACCATAGAAAGTGCAGGCTCCACAGTGAAACAGTTTAAGTCTCCCATTTTGTCCTCAGCAATTTTCTGAACTTGAGCCCAAGATACAGCACCTACTTTGTTTCTATTTGGCTCTCCAGAACCACTTTTCAACTTTGCAGCTTCCAATAATTGGATTGCAACCGGAGGTGTTTTGATGATGAATTCGAAAGATTTATCTTCGAATACTGTAATTACTACCGGAAGAACTTGACCAGGTTTGTCCTGAGTTCTACCATTGAATTGTTTACAAAACTCCATGATGTTCACACCTGCAGAACCCAATGCTGGACCTACCGGTGGAGAAGGGTTGGCAGCGCCACCTTTCACCTGAAGTTTTACCATTTTAAAGACTTTTTTAGCCATTTTAATGTTTTGATTTGATTAATAAATAATTGAATGTGGAAGCATTAATTATTCAACATAAGTCACTTCGCATAAAAGACGACTTATATTTCGGTTTGCAAAATTATAAATTATTTTTGAAATAGCAAACGGAAAGTGTTGATTTTTAAAAGATTTAATAAATAAAAAAATCATCCCAAAATTATATTTGGGATGATTTACAAATAACTATGAAAATCTATTCTAAAATTCCAAAGTAATAGATCCTCTTACGGCAGCACCCATAATTGGTCTTGCCATAATAGTTGTGGTTCCAGCCTGTTGTGTAGCTGGAGATCTTGGATCTCCTTCTGTAAGTCCGATGGTGTTGAAAACATTGGTAGCGTCAATACCAAATCGAATTTTTCCTAATTGGTAAGATGTTCCGGCTCCCACTTCTCCGAATGATGGCAAAGTATCAAGATTGGTCTGATCCTGGAAACGCTTCCCATAATAATTATAACTTACGTAAGTTCTCCATTCTTTGGTAATATTAACCGCCGGCGTAACATTAAAATATAATTTTGGCATTCTTCTTACGGTATTTCCTTCCAAAACACTACTTCCTGCCAAGCCTGTATATTTTGGATTTTGAAGTGTACCATTGAATGTCAAATCCAAAATATTATTAAAAAGTCTCGCATATCCTTCAATCTCAACACCATAATTTCTGGTGTCAGCAAAAGTATTTTCCGAGCTTCCATCTGAGAATACATCTGTAAAAGAAAGATCCTTAAGTGTGGAATAAAAAGGAATCACACCAATGCTGAAATTGCTTGTATAATATTTATAACCAGCTTCAATTTGATTGGTTGTTACAGATTTCAAAGGCTGATCCGGATTAATCGTTGAGAAGTAATTATAATAAGCTTCTTCATTTGGAGATCGGAATCCGTGAGAGAATCTACCATAAACCGCATTATTAGAATTAATCTTATAATTAGCAGCAACTGTGTAAGACAATTTATCAATATCATATCTCCAGTAAGAATATTGATTTCCCAAAACACTCATTCCGTCGTCAGCAGTTGTCGTTGAAAAACCGTGAACACCATCTGTTGTCAAACCTGAATTATCAAGATTGGATGACGTTGTGTTTGCGAAAAATCCTCTGTAGATATCTTTACTATAACGTGCTCCAACATTAATATTCAAATTATCTGTTACGTTGTAATCAAAGTTTGAGTAGATATCATTCAGACTTCCTTGTGTTTGAGTATTTCTTTGCAGGAATGACATCTGGGTAACACCGTTATAGGTCTTGGAATAGCCAACATCATTTGGACTAAGTGAAGTATCCACTAAATTTAGCAATAGCGGTTTATCCGTAGCAGTTGTTAAGATATTGCTCCAGTTCCAATATTGGTTGGAAGTCCAATTGGATTTGTAAAAACCAGCCGTCACATTTCCTTTATCCAATTTGTAACTGAATTGTAAATCATTCACAAAATTATCCATTTTCTTATCAATCGCCCAGAATCCCAATTGTTGAACGTTTGTTGGATTTACCAATGCTCCATTGCTTGCTAATGAATATTGATAATTGTTGCCAACGATTCCTTTTCCGCTAGCAAATCCAGCAGCAGTCTGAGGTCCGCCCGCAGGGAAAATTCCTGTATAATTCATATCGATGTTGGTATATCTTGTTTTATTCAAAACAGAGAAATTATTACCTAGATCATATTTGAACTCCGCTCCTATTGCATCTACTTTTGGATGAATCCCGTCTTGTAAGTTTCTTTTGAAATAGCCGCCACCAGCTTGTGGAATATTCAATTGGCTGATTGAGCTGTAACTGTAAGTTCCATAATTGGCATCAAATCCAGGAAATTCTTTAATATCATTTCCATCACGGTTCAAAGGAATTGGTAAAAAGAAAGTATTTCTGTCGTCCAGTTTTTTGTAATAGACTTTTGCATAACCTTTATCAAAGACATATTTTAAGTTCAGTCTGACTTGACCACCGTTATTAGCTTTGAAACCTGTTTTTCTGATCCCGTCATCAGTTCTGTAAAATCCTCCAACGTTGAAAAATAATTTATCCTGAATCAATGCACCACCAAGATTGATATCTGTTCTCATCAATCCATAAGTACTGGTTTCTAATTTCGCAATTCCTTTGAAAGTATTGCTTCCTTCTTTCGAAATAAAGTTGATAAGACCTCCGGGAGAATTGGTTGCAAAAATAGAACCTGAACCACCTCTAAGTGCCTCCAGTCTTCCTGTCGCATTGTCAACTCTGAAGAAATTATCAGCGTTTGCAAACTGTAACGCACCATCTTCGAAAACGGGTAATCCGTCTTCCTGAACCTGTACAAATTCATAACCTCCAGCAGAAGGAATACCTCTTGAGAACAAGTTGTTTCCAACTTCTCCACCGGAAGATTCTACTGCAAAACCAGGGACTCTCTGCAACAATGCAGCCGCACTGATTGGATTTTGCCTCATAATCTCTTTGGCACTAAAAGTAGAAATAGCCGTACTGGATTCTATTTTCTGTTTCGGACGGGAGTTACCGGTAATGACCACCTGATCTATGTCATTGGTTTTTACTGAATCTTTAACTTCCTGCGCATAGGCATTTTGGAAGTACATTGTTGCAATACCTGCAACCAGGATGAGCGATTTTTTTGTCATGTTTTTAAGTTTATTTAATAGTTGTTTTTAATTTTATATAAACTCCATTGGTCCATCCAAATCCGTCCTGGTTTGGATATTCGCCACCTCCTGCAATACTTGTGGTGTCAATCGCATTGTACTTCTCCATCAGTTTTCCCGTATTATTGTAAATCCTGTCTACGTTGGAACACCAGTTATTTTTAATATTTTCTGCCACATCATCAAAACCGTAATTCTTCATTGCCACAAAACCTAACCATTGATAAGGCGCCCAAGCATTCGGAGAATCCCATTGCTGTCCGGAATCTTGGGTTGTTGTAATCAAACCACCTTTTTTCAGAAATTTTTCATTGATAGTTTCCGAAACTGCTTTTGCATGTTCTTGATTTGATAAGTTTAAAAACAATGGATAGAGCGTGGCGATATGTTCTGATGAAGTTTGAGATTGTGATTTGATGTTATAATCCTTATAGATTTTGTCTTCTTCGCTCCAGAAATATTTATCAATAGCAATTTTTCTGGCTTTAGCTTTTTTGCTGTAATATTTATTTTTGTCTTCAAAATTTTGAAGGTCTGATGCTTTTGCCAAAGTATTTTCTAAATGCCACAAAAGACAATTGAGATCTACCTGAGCAAGATTTAAAGTTTCAATAGTTTGAATAGAATTACCGTCCGTAAACCATCTGCTGGAAAAATCCCAACCTGATTCGCAGGCTGCTCTTACATTTCTGTAAAATTCAGTATTTGCAGAAGTTTCCGCATCTTCCACATCGATCATATAACTTTCCGGACGCGGATTATTTTCATCATCGAAATATCGGTTCAGAAAATCACCATTTTGAGTTTTGACAACTCGTCTGTAATTATTTCCATTTTCTAGATAATCTGCTCCGTCCATCCAAAACTGATATTCCTTTTCCAAGGTTTCAAAATATTGAGAATAGATTTTTTCATCATTTGTACTCTCAAAGATTAAATCCAACATCAAAGAAAAATACGGAGGCTGGGAACGAGTGAGGAAATAAGTTCTGCTGGCATTTGGCACAAATCCGAATTTATTAATCAGATAGGCACAGTTATCCACGATATTTTTCATCATCTCGATTCTACCGGAAACCTGCAAACCAAGCATCACAAAATAACTGTCCCAATAAAAAAATTCATTAAATCTACCGCCAGGAACGATGTAAGGTTTTGGAAGTTTTAATAATGTTCCTTTCTCCTCGTATGCAGTTCTGGTCAATTCATCCCAAAGTTTTTCGATGTGTTGTTCAATTGGTAATTTTACTTCCCTTTGAATAGATGATTCAGGCTGATCAAATTTGAAATGTCTTAAAACAAATTCTTTAAGATCGAATCCTACATTATCTTTTTCTGAGTTATATTTTTCATTAATTTCAGAAATTGATAACATTGGAATTGCATCTGCCATATCTTTCTGATCTTCAAAAATCTTAGATTTCTGAACGGCATCAAACAAATCAAAAATTTCTTCTATGTATAAATTAGGTCTCATTTAATTTTGATTTATTGTTAAGTTTATTAATGAAATAGATAACGATGATGAGCACTGTCATCGGGATTAATGAAAAATAGAAAGCTTTATGGCCACCGATATTTTCAAAAAGATAGCCGATGATAACAGATCCGCAAGTCCCGCCAAATGCTGAGAAAAATGTAAGAATGCCCGCAACGGAACTATGAGATTGTTTTTCGGTAGCACTCAAAATTGTGGAATTGATCAAAGGATAAATCGGCGCCAAAAACAACCCAATCAATGGAAAAACAAAGCCAATCAATGGAACATCGCTTAGATTTTTAATTTCTGTAACGGCAAGATCAGAAGCCATCGGAAGCACAAAAATCACAAGACTGGCTGCTGCAATCAGACAAACAGTCAAATAAATATACCAATGGATTTTTTTGACAATAATCCCGGAAATGAATCTACCGAAAGCTATCGATAGCATTAATATAACTGCCATTTGTCCGGCCAATTTTTCACTTAGATGCAAAACTTTCTGGTTGAAAGTCGGCAACCAGGACATAATTCCCTGTTCTGTCATCACATACATAAATGCGAAGATTGCAAACAAAACCAGCAATGGTCTTCTCATCAGCTGTATCATATCTTTGAAATCTTCGGCTATGGATTTTGTAGTTTCTGCCTTTGGTAAATCGAATTTGGAAAACAAGATAAATATGAAAACAATAGCAATCAAACCAGCTAAAATCAGATAAACATTCAGCCAAGCATTAGGGTCTGTTTCGCTGTAAAACATTGGGAAGATCACATAAGCGAAAACAATTCCTAGCATAAAGACGCTTTCTATATAACTCATAAATGATTTGTGGTCACTTTCGTTATCAGCTACGACGCCTATTAATGCCATTACAGACACTTTGATGATTGCAAAAGAAAATCCAGTGCAAGCGAAAAGTAAAATTACACTCCAAAACGAGTTGCCAAAATACATAATGAAGCAACCCAGAAAAACCATTGCATAACTGATCAGCATTCCTTTTTTATAACCCAACTTAGGAAGAAAAGAACCGATCAAAAATGCTACTAAGGCAATTGTCAAATCTTTCGCAGGCTCCAGTAAACTGGCTTTTGACTCAGAAATTCCGTAAACATTTTGTGATTTTTGAATCAACAATCCAACACTGTTCAGCAATGCTGCAAAAACAAAGTAATTGATAAATAATGCTAATTTGATTCCCAGATTTTTCATTTGTTGTATTGAATAATGCAAATCTATTAATGTTTTGTTTACATTTATTTAACATAGTAAACCACTATTTTCACTCCATTAATATAAATTACTATATTTATTAAATATTTAGATTAAAGTAATGAGAGTTAGTTACGAAAACATTACGCCGGATAAAAATTCATCATTTTGCACTTTACATTTCAGAGTTCCTGTTAAAGAGCATAAGTGGGAATATCATTACCATCAGGAAATGGAACTGGTTTGCGTGATCGCAGGTAATGGTACACGTCAAGTTGGTTATCATAAAAGTAATTATACGAATGGAGATTTGGTATTGATAGGATCGAATATTCCACATTCTGGATTCGGACTTAATTCCGTTGATCCTCATGAAGAAATCGTGTTGCAATTCAAAGAAGAAATTGTGCGGTTCCCAAAAGAGGTAGAAGAAATGTCGGCTCTTGATCGGTTGATTTCAAAAGCTCAGTTTGGTATTATGTTTAGTCAAAAAGTGAAACGAAAAATCTTACCCAAACTTTATGAAATGCTGGAAACCGAAAATTCAAAACGATATTTTATCCTTCTTAACATTCTCATTGAATTAGCAGAAACCAAAGATTATATTTTACTGAACAAGGAAGTAATGCCTCACACGGTGATTTCGAAAAATAAAGAAAGATTACAGACAATCTTTACTTTTGTAGAAAAAAATTACAATAAAGAGATTGATATTAATGATATTGCAAATCTAGTGAACTTAACTTTACCCGCTTTTTGCAACTTTTTTAAGAAAACAACAAAAATTACTTTTACAGATTTTATCAATCAATACAGGATAGATAAGGCCTGTACGGATATTTTGAAGGGGAAAAGTATTTCGGAATCTTGTTATAATAGTGGTTATAACAGCATCTCATACTTCAGCAGAACTTTTAAAAAATATATGGGGAAAACTCCGACCGAGTTCAACAATGAACTAATCAAATAAAAAAACCATCCCGAAACTACGAGATGGTTTTTTATATATTTTAAAATAGATTAAACTACTTTTTCAACTTGCATAAAGCTCAATTCCATTGGTGTCTTTCTACCAAAAATAAGAACTGAAACTTCAACTTTTTTCTTGTCTTCTAATATCTTCTCAATCGTTCCATTGAAACCATTGAAAGGACCATCGATAACTTTCACATTTTCTCCAACAATGAAAGGAATTTCTACATCCGTAGCAAATTCAGAAAGTTCATCCATTCTGCCGAGCATTCTGTTAACTTCAGATTTTCTCATTGGAACAGGCTCACCACCTTTTGTAAGACTTAAGAAAGAAATAACACCTGGAATGTTTTTGATAACGTGAGGAACTTCCCCAACCAAATCAGCTTCCACCATTAGATAACCAGGATAATAAGGTTTCTCTTTCGGAACTTTTTTTCCATTTCTAATCTGGATAACTTTTTCCATAGGAATTACAACTTGAGTTACATAAGCATCCATACCTAGACGGTGAATCTCATTCTCGATGTAATTCTTCACTTTATTTTCCTGTCCGCTAATAGCTTTCAGCACATACCATTTCGATTCGCTCATGAGGAAAGTAATTTTGAATTAGTTAAATAGATTAATAAACGTCGCAATAAAATTCTTGATAGTAACACTAAACAAAGAATCTACTCCAAATGTAAACAAAGCTAGAATAACCGTAGTAACAGCTACAACAATTGTAGATGATTGAAGGTCTGGCCATTTTGGCCACTCCACTTTATCTTTAAATTCTGTATAAGAACCTTTTAAAAAATTAACTAATGAGCTCATATTTTAATTTTGCACGGGCACTAGGATTCGAACCCAGATCAACGGTGTTGGAGACCGGTATCCTACCATTGGACGATGCCCGTAGATTAAAAGTTCCGTAAGTTTCCTTACGGAACTTTTTATTTATTTCTTGATGATTAATCGATAATCTCAGTAACCTGACCTGAACCAACTGTTCTACCTCCTTCTCTGATCGCAAATCTAAGACCTACGTTAAGAGCGATTGGTTGCAACAATTCTACAGTGATCTCTAAGTTATCACCAGGCATTACCATCTCTACACCTTCTGGCAAGAAGATTTCACCTGTAACGTCTGTAGTTCTAACGTAGAACTGAGGACGGTATTTGTTGTGGAATGGAGTGTGACGTCCACCTTCTTCTTTAGAAAGGATATAAACAGATGCTTTGAATTTTTTGTGAGGTTTCACAGAATCTTTCTTAGCGATAACCATACCTCTCTTGATGTCAGTTTTTTCAATACCTCTCAACAATAGACCTACGTTATCTCCAGCTTCACCTCTATCAAGGATTTTTCTGAACATCTCAACTCCTGTAATAGTAGAAGTCAATTTTTCATCACCCATACCAACGATATCAACTGGATCTCCAGTGTTGATAACACCAGCCTCGATTCTACCAGTTGCTACAGTACCTCTACCTGTAATAGAGAATACGTCTTCGATTGGCATCAAGAAAGGCTTATCAGTATCTCTTGGTGGTTGCTCGATCCAAGTATCAACAGCATCCATCAATTCTTCAACAGATTTGAACCATTTGTCTTCAGAATCAACTGTAGCAGCAGTAGCAGCAGTAAGAGCTCCTAATGCAGAACCTTGGATTACTGGAGAGTTATCACCGTCGAAATCGTAAGTAGACAACAAGTCTCTCAATTCCATTTCAACAAGCTCTAACAATTCTGGATCATCTACCATATCAACTTTGTTCATGAAAACAACGATTCTTGGTACGTTTACCTGACGACAAAGCAAGATGTGCTCTCTCGTTTGAGGCATTGGTCCGTCAGTAGCAGCACATACAACGATAGCACCGTCCATTTGCGCAGCTCCAGTTACCATGTTTTTTACGTAATCCGCGTGACCTGGACAGTCAACGTGAGCGTAATGTCTTTTTTCAGTTTCGTACTCGATGTGAGCAGTATTGATTGTAATACCTCTTTCTTTTTCTTCAGGAGCAGAGTCAATAGCAGAGAAATCTTTTTTCTCAGCAAGACCTTTGCTCGCTAGTACAGCAGAAATAGCAGCTGTAAGTGTAGTTTTACCATGGTCAACGTGACCAATAGTACCAATGTTCAAGTGGGGTTTGTTACGATTAAACGTTTCCTTTGCCATGATTTAATATTTATTATTATTAATTATTTTTTTTCGGTTTGCAAATATAACGATTTTTTGAATATCAAAAATATTTTTATTAAAAATTTCGATATTCAAATCCAAAAACTGCAAACGCTTACACTTTTGTCTTTTGACGATGCAAATTTAGACAAAAAAATCAATTAAAAAAAGCCCTTTACATCCAATATTCTATTTAGCTCGTATATAATTTTGAAACTATAAAAAAATATACGTTATGAAAAAATTATTTAACTACTGTTTAGCGACTTTCGCTATGGTCTCGGCAATGTCGTGCAACAATGAAGACGACGTGAATCAAATGCAAGAAGAAACAATCTCTGTTGGTCCAAATCAATTGACTTATGGACTTACGGAAAATAATGAACTAGTCGCTTTCAATGCTAATAATCCTTCAACTTTTAGTTAAAAACTGCTATTACAGGGATTACTACAGGCGAAAAATTGGTAAGTATCGATTTCCGGCCTGCCACTGGGGAACTTTATGCCTTATCCAATGCGAGCAAACTGTACATTATCAATACCGTATCAGCCTTTTCAAGAATGGTTAGCACCACAGCTTTTACACCTGCGATTTCAGGCGCGATTGCTTCTATTGATTTCAATCCAACTGTTGACCGCATTAGATTGGTTACAAACACGGGACAAAATCTTCGTCTTAATCCTGAAACAGGAATGGTAGCCTCTACAGATGGTAGCATTGCTACGACATCTTCTATCGCTGGGATTGCTTATACTAACAGTAAATCTGGCGCAACTGCAACAACTTTGTATGATCTTGATATGACTTCAGGAAAACTATTCAAACAAGATCCGCCGAATAATGGGACTTTGGTTGAAGTTGGAAATTTGGGAATGACTTTCACAGGACAGGCTGCATTTGACATTAGTCCTGATAACAGTGTAGCATTGATTGCTGCGACTAAAGATTCTAAAAATAACCTTTACACAGTTGACTTAACAAATGGTAAAACCACAAATATTGGAACACTCTCTCAAAAAGTGATAGACTTGGCTATTCCTACCGACGCTGTTGCTTATGCGATTGATGCATCGAATATGCTTCAAATCTTCAATCCAAATAAACCTGAACCTGTTTCAAAAGCAATTACTGGATTACAAAACGGGGAAGGAATTCTTGGTATTGATTTCAGACCATTGAACGGACAACTTTACGCTTTGGGAAGTTCTAGCAGAATTTACACAATCAACTTAGGCACTGGCGCTGCAACACAAGTTGGAACCGGAACACTTTCAACGCCACTTGTTGGAACTGAATTTGGTTTTGATTTCAACCCAACTGTTGATAGAATAAGAGTAGTGAGTGATATGGGACAGAATCTTCGTTTAAATCCGATTGATGGAACTGTTGCGGCGGTAGATGGCATTATCAATCCTGGGACACCAATGTTAAGCTCTGCAGCTTATACGTACAATTTTGCTGGCGCTACAACCACATCGCTGTTTGTCATCGATCATAATAACGACAAACTATATCTTCAAAATCCACCGAATGCCGGAACCTTAGTTGAAAGAGGAGCTTTGGGAATCAACATCACATCAAACAATGGATTTGATATCGGCAGTATGAGTCAAAAAGCATATCTGATAGCAACAGTGGGGACTGAGACAAAAATCTACAATATCAATACCACAAGTGGAGCCGCTACGCCGGTTGCAAACTACCCCAATATGGTCAAAGGATTTTCTATAGGTCTGGGATTCTAAAAACAACCTTAAATCTTCATAAAGAAGCCCAGAATAGATTTCTATTCTGGGCTTCTTATTTGTAACAACACTACTTAATTTTTAGGCAAAAAAAATCCCGAACGCATTCGGGATTTTTGCTGAGCCAACTACGGGATTTGAACCCGTGACCTCTTCCTTACCAAGGAAGCACTCTACCCCTGAGCTAAGTCGGCCTAAAAAAAAATCACATTCCGTAAGGTTTGTGATTTTGAGCGAAAGACGGGGGTCGAACCCGCGACATTCAGCTTGGAAGGCTGACGCTCTACCAACTGAGCTACTTTCGCATTTTGTTTCCAAAAAGGTTGGTTAACGGTCTGCAAACTTAAAATAAAATCTTAAAACTTGCAACTATTTTTTTCATAAAAAAGTGGGGAGAGCAGGATTCGAACCTACGTAGCCGAAGCAGCTGAGTTACAGTCAGCCCCATTTGACCGCTCTGGTATCTCCCCAGTATTTTTTATAAAATGAGCCTCCAGAGGGACTCGAACCCACGACCTGCTGATTACAAATCAGCTGCTCTAGCCAACTGAGCTATGGAGGCAAATATTTTTTATAAAGATCTTCAATCTTGCGTAAAGGTTACTTCCTTTTTGCGAGTGCAAATATGAGACTTTTTTATTTAAACCTGCAAATCTTTTTTCAAATTTTTTTTGTTTTTCTTTACTTAATCTGAAATTTCAATCAGTGTAAATAAAAGTAGGTTTCAAAGTAAAGATCATATTTCCGCAGTGTGGATACTTCCGTTTTGCGAGTGCAAATATGAGACTCTTTTTTGAAACCTACAAATGTTTTTTTACAAAAAAACTTATTTTTTTTCTAAGCTAATTCCTTTTTCTTGATTAACAGTTTCTTAGCCGTATCCACAGATTCGTCTAAACTTTCCTCAAAACTGGCAGAAGTCTTTTTTACGACAATATCATCCCCCGGAACTTTGATCAGTAGCTCGATTGTTTTATTTGATTTTTCGCTGGCATTTTCAACTTTCAGGTAAACTGTAGTCTCTACAATTTTATCATAAAAGGTTTCAAGCTTCGCTAATTTTTTTTCAATTCTTTCTTTTAATGGTTCATGCGGTGTTACACCTGCAGTCTGAATTGTAATCTTCATAATGTCTATTTTAAATGGTTAAACAATAAAAATGTAAATTTTACGCCATATTATTTTTTATTAGTTTCTCTTGGATGTGCATTTTTGTAAACTTCTTTCAGCTTTTCAATGTTTGCGCTGGTATAAACCTGCGTACTTGCCAAGCTAGAATGTCCCATCAATTTCTGTACCTTAGATATTTCTGCTCCTTCATTCAGGATGTGAGTTGCGAAAGTATGTCTCAAAATATGAGGACTTCTTTTTTGCTTAGAAGTTACATTACTAAAGTACCTATTAACGACTACATAAACAAATTTTTCGCCGAGTTTTTTTCCCTTTTTATTAATGAAAAAATAATGCCCATTTTCTGTATCGGGATTACGAATATTGAGATATAATTGAAAATCTGCAAGCAATTCGTCCGCAACAGGAATGATTCTCGCCTTGTTTCCTTTACCAATGACTAATATTTCTTTTTTTGAAAAGTCCACATTCTCTAACAACAGGTCACATAGCTCTGCTTTTCTAATTCCTGTTTGATACAATGTTTCTATAATAAGTTTTTCCAAGAGCGTCATTTGTCCCTTCTCCTCTATTTCCGTCTTCATTGTATTCAATTCTTCTACAGAGAATGGAATACGCTTTTCTGCGTAGAATTTAAGAGAATCTATGGTTTCCATTGGCGAAACTTTGATCTCTTCCAAACGGAGCATAAACATATAGAAACTACGAAGTGATGATAACTTTCTATTGATACTTCTTTTACTAAGTCCAGAATTACTCAATTCTACAATAAAATTCTTGATGACTTTCTTATGAACGTGAACCACATCTTCCGAAGCTTCTGTTTCCAAAACAAAAGCTGAAAAATCTGACAAATCTTTTTTATAATTCGTGAGCGTGTGTGGAGAATATCTTTTTTCTACAGAGATGTAATCCAGGAATCTTTCTATCATAGTTCTATAAATGCAAAATCACTTCCAAATATAGAAATTCGGAAGTGATTTATGTTATGTTTTGCTAAAAAGAACTAAAGCTTATGCCTGTTCTTCTTTGCTCAAGTTTCTTTGCTTGTGAGCTGCTTTAAGTTTAGACTGTCTCAAGGTTACAGAAGGCTTAATAAATTGTTGTCTAGATCTAAGTTCTCTTACAACTCTAGTTTTATCAAATTTTCTTTTGTACTTTTTTAAAGCTCTGTCGATAGACTCTCCGTCTTTTACTGGTATTATTAACATAATTTACATCTCATTTTGGATTGCAAAAATAGGAATTATTTCTTAATTCACAAATTTTTGGCAGGTTATTTTAAGAAAATCATCTGAGTTTCCTTAAGAATAAGATTGAATGCAGAGCCCGCGAAGATTTTTTGACATTCTTGAAAATATTTTTAAGGTTTGCAAAGGCGTAAAACTCATCAAAGACTTTAAATATCTGGCAGAATAACGAGAATATAACACATAGAAATCATCCATTAAGTTTGTCATTCCGAAGGAATCTCAGCAATTTAGATCCATTTGAATGACAAATTGCGGTTTGATACTGACTTCTAATCGGATGACAAATCCCCTAGCCCCGATTGCAGTGGAAATCCTTTTTTGCGTGGACTTCTGGTTCTTTTGAACGGGATCCGTGAATGCAAAAAAGATTGCAACGGAAAGCGGGAAATAGCTCCTAAAACTTCCTGCAAATAAAAAACTCCCGAATAAATCCGGGAGCAAATTTTATGCTTTGATGTACAATGCGTTTTTGATTTCTTCTTTTACCTTTTCTACCTTCGGGTACCATTCTGCAAATAATGGTGCGGAATATGGTGCGGAAGCATCTGGCGTTGTGATCCTCTTGATTGGCGCATCCAAATAATCGAATGCTTTTTGCTGAACCATATACGTGATTTCTGTTGATATGCTTGCGAATGGCCAGGATTCTTCAAGAACTACCAATCTATTTGTTTTCTTAACAGATTCTAAGATTGTATCATAATCTAATGGGCGAATCGTTCTAAGGTCGATAACTTCTACAGAAATACCTTCTTTTTCCAGATCTTCTGCAGCCTGCAAAGCTACTTTCATAATTTTACCCCAAGATACCAAAGTCACATCCTTTCCTTCTTTCTTGATGTCTGCTTTTCCGATTGGGATGTAATATTCTTCTTCCGGAATTTCCATTTTATCGCCATACATTTGCTCAGACTCCATAAAAATAACCGGATCGTTATCCTGGATTGCTGATTTCAAAAGTCCTTTTGCATCGTAAGGATTTGAAGGAATGATCACTTTAAGACCCGGACAGTTGGCGTACCAGCTTTCGAAAGCCTGAGAGTGCGTTGCTCCTAACTGACCTGCTGAACCTGTTGGTCCACGGAAAACGATTGGGATATTCCATTGGCCGCCAGTCATCTGGTACATTTTCGCAGCGTTGTTGATAATCTGATCAATCGCTACCAAAGAGAAGTTGAAAGTCATATATTCTACAATCGGACGATTCCCGTTCATAGCTGCTCCAACGGCGATACCTGTAAAACCAAGTTCTGCAATTGGCGCATCGATGATTCTTTTTTCGCCAAATTCATCTAACATTCCTTTGGAAGCTTTGTATGCTCCATTGTATTCTGCAACTTCTTCTCCTACAAGAAAAATGGATTCGTCTTTACGCATTTCTTCGCTCATAGCCTGAGCGATTACTTCACGAAATGTATATTCTTTCATTATGAAAATGTTTCTTTTTAAAATTTCGAATTACAAAAGTATTAATTTTTTTATTATCTGCATAACAAAAAAAGGCTCCCAAATGGGAGCCTGTGATTTATCATAATTTTAAATTAATCAGCCTTAATCCAAGTCTGATCTCTGCCTAATAGAGAAATACCTAAATAACCTCTTACATTTAGTTTATCACCATCTCTCGTAATCGTGCATTTATAAGTTTTTCCTTTTTTAGGATCAGTAATTGTTCCTCCCGTAAACTCATTCCCATCTTTGGAAAGACCTCTAATAATTTCAAGACCAATAAGAGGTTTGTTTTTACGGTCATCTTTACATGCTATACAGTTGGCATTTTCTGGCTTAATTAATAATTGAGATATCTTTCCGTAATATTTACCGTCAGACTTTTTCCAAATCTCTACAATCGATTTTGCTTTCCCCGTTTCGTCATCGATAGTTTTCCATTTTCCTTCGATTTGAGCAAATGATAGAACGCCGATAAATGATAAGGCAAATGCTAGAATTAACTTTTTCATTGTCTTTATTTTAAGTTGTTTGTTGTTTGATTAAGGTTAATTGTTAACGTTAAATTAATATTGATAAAAATATAAATTAATTTTAAACAAACAAGAATTATTTGCTATCCGAGGCATAAATAAAGCCAACTGACAGAATTTTCAGCAATTAAACACCAGAATTAATACAGTTTCCTATTAATCACTCTATCCATATAATCCTGATACCAGGCTTTGGTTTTCTCGATTCCGAGTTTTTGTTCTGGATTGAGGTTTTTGCTGAAAATATTTTTGGATAAGGCCAAATCCGTTTTATCATAAATTCCCGTAACCTCTTTTCCATTAAAAATATAAATATAATTTCCGATAATCGTCTGCTCATTAATGGAATCAGAATTTACGATCATGTAATTTTCATTTTTATGCGAAACCAGACTTCTACCCCAGCTTCTGATTTTTTTATTGTAACCAAGCAAGTCCGCCAAAGTTGGATAAATATCGATTTGTTGCGCCAATCTTTCATCTACACCTTTCAAATTATATTTGGGATTAGGAGAGAAAAACAACAACGGAATCGCAAATCTGTTCATCGCTTTTTGATATTCATCATAATAAATTTGATTGGTATGGTCAGCCGTAATCACAAAAATCGTGTTCTGATACCACGGTTGTTTGCTCGCCGTTTCGAAGAACTTTTTCAAAGAATAATCTGTGTACTGAATCGGTTCGTGAATCTGCAATGGTCCTTTTTTGAATTTCCCATTATATTTCTCCGGAATTTTAAACGGATCGTGCGAAGAAGCTGAAAACAAGGTTGACATAAAAGGTTGTTTTTTGCCGATGTTCTTTGCAAAATATTGAAAAAATGGTTCATCCCAAATCGCCCACATTCCATCGAAATCTGAATCATTATTATATTCCGTTTTTCCGAAATAATGTTTGAAACCTAAAATATTTCCAAATCCCTGGAAACCCATCGAACCATTTGGCGCACCGTGATAAAAACTTGTATCGTAACCCAAATCATTACAAACCGAAACTATCGATTGGATTTTTTGATTGGAATAAGGCGAGCTCGTAAAAGCATCCGTCAAACTCGGGATTCCGGCCAAAACGGAACTCATCCCGTGTATCGATTGTCGTCCGTTTCCATAAGCATTGGTGAAAATCAAACTTTCATTCGCAAGACTGTCGATAAATGGTGTGTAGGAAACAAAATCTTTGATATTGGTATTTTTATTAAATGCGCCGGAATATTCTTTTCCGAAACTTTCTATAATGAAAATCACGACGTTTGGTTTGTCTTCAACTTCCCGATTATATAATTTATAAGGTTTAATTTCTTTCTCGATGAATTTTTCATCAACAAAATGAACTATTTTAAAATTATTGGTATTAATAGTTCTAAAAAATGAGAAAACACTGTTCAGAACAAGGTTTCCTTGCAACGGATTGCTGACGTGCTTATTGGCATCAACCAAGTTAATCGGTCTGGTAGAATGTTTGAAATCACCACGGATTCCACCAACAACCAAAGTTGCAGTCACACAAAGAATCAAAATTGAAGAAACAAAATAGGCTACCAAATTCTTCGGTTTCTCTTCTTTCACTTTCACTTTTTTATAAAGTAAGATCCATAAAACGATAATCAAAATGAAAGAAATAATCACCAATGGATTTTGCAAAACTGCATTCAGAAAGACTTTTCCGATATTATTTTCGTTTTTCACCACAGAAAACACCGCAGAAGTCAATCTCGCTTGGCTGAATCTATAATAAATAATATCGCCAAAGTTGAAAGCGTACGTAATTCCGTTTGTGATAAAATACCAGAAAAACAGAAATTTCTGATAGCTTTTTTTTGTGTTAATAATAATCGGAATGAGGCTCAGCAGAATAAAAACAGCATTCACATAAAGAATCGCCGTCGTGTCAAACGCCGTTCCATAATAGGATAATTTCAAATATTCTGAGATTCCATCGACTTTTATCAATTCCTGATTGAAAAACCAAAACAAAAGCCTGGCAATCTGATAAAAGAAAAAAACCAAAAAAAGTCTGTACATCAAGGCTGAAATTTCTTGCCCTCTCAAATTCTTCATTTTGCAAAATTAAGAAAAGTGGGAAGATGGAAGTTTGAAGATGAAAGTTTTTGCACACAATTCAAAAACTTCGGGCTTCCAACTTCAAGCTTCCAACAAAAAAACATATTTTTGTGATATGAATTTCATCAAAAACAACCTTGCCAACGCGTTTACTCTTGGAAATCTTTTTTCCGGTTGCGTTGGGATTGTTCATCTTATTTCGGGCGATTATCAAACAACTGCAATTTGCATTATCATCTCATTGGTTCTCGATTTTTTCGATGGTTTTATTGCAAGAGCGATGAACTCCAGCAGTAATTTGGGCGGACAATTGGATTCTTTGGCAGATATGGTAAGTTTCGGATTTTTACCTGGCGTTGCGATGATGAATATGCTTGAACCTTCTGGAAATATTTTTTTTGGAATCGAATTGCCATTTGAAATCAAATATTTTGGATTCTTGATTACGCTTTTTTCTTGTCTCAGATTAGCGATTTTCAATTTGGATGATGACCAAAAATATTATTTCAAAGGTTTGAATACGCCGAGTAATACCATTTTGATTTTTGGAATTTATTATCTAACGCAAGTTCCGTTACCTGAAAATTTAGAATTTCTATTTGGTGAAAATTTGACTAATATTCATTTTTTTCCTTCACTTCCATTATTGATTTTAATAACCATATTAAGTTCGTGGCTTCTAATTTCTCCAATCAAAATGATTGCAATGAAATTCAAATCAAAACAATTAAAAGATAATTATCCAAAACTGGCTTTGCTAATAGGCGGAATTTTGATTTTACTAATTTTCAAAACCGTTGGAATTCCTTTAATCATCATTTATTACATTTTGATTTCACTCATATTTCAGAAACAATTGAAGTAGTTGGAAGATGGAAGTCAGATGTTGGAAGTTTTAAAATTATAATATTCATAAAAGAAATCTGCAATATTTGCCCAATCTGCGAGAAACAAAAATCATTTATCAATAATCATTTATCACTTATAAAATAATGAACCTAAAACTATATAAACCGCTTTGCATTTTCGATTTGGAAACTACGGGAACCAACGTCGGAAAAGACAGAATCGTAGAAATCTGCATTCTGAAAGTCAATCCAGACGCTTCCCGAGAAAGTAAAACCTGGAAAGTAAACCCAGAAATGCCGATTCCGAAAGAATCTTCCGCCATTCACGGGATTTATGATGCCGATGTTGCAGAAGCGCCCACTTTCAAAGATATTGCGCCGAAAATCCTGGAAATGATTACTGGGACGGATTTGGGAGGTTTCAATTCCAACCGTTTTGATGTTCCGCTTTTGGCTGAAGAATTATTGCGCGCAGGTTTGGATTTTGATTTGAGTAAATTCAAATTAGTCGATGCTCAAACGATTTTCTTCAAAAAAGAACCAAGAAATCTTGGTGCAGCTTACCAATTTTATTGCGGAAAAACTTTAGAAAATGCACATTCTGCAGAAGCTGACGTTCTGGCAACGTTTGAAGTTTTGGACGCACAAGTGGGAAAATACGATGATGTTCCGAATGAAATTGGCGACCTAAGTGATTTCTCCTCTCAGAATAGGTTTGCAGATTTGGCCGGAATGATTCATTATAATGATAAGGAACAGGAAATTTTTGCTTTTGGTAAATACAAAGGTCAAGTTGTAAAAGAAGTTTTCCTGAAAGACATTGGATATTATGGTTGGCTTCAAGGTGCTGATTTTCCGCTTTACACTAAGAAAATTTTCACAAAGATTCAGTTGAAGTCTAAGTTTTAAAAATTAAATTTAATCTAATGAAAATAATCTGCGTAGGAAGAAATTACGGTGAGCACGCCAAAGAATTAGGAAATGAAATCCCAGAAGATCCGGTTATCTTTATGAAACCTGATACAGCGATTCTTAAAAAAGGTTCGGATTTTTATATACCTGAGTTTTCTGATGATATCCATTATGAATTGGAAGTAGTTTTGAAAATATCAAAAGGTGGAAAATATATTCAAAAAGAAAATGCCGGAAAACATTTTGAAGAAATCGGTCTCGGCATCGATTTTACAGCGAGAGATTTGCAGTCAAAATTAAAAAGTAAAGGTTTGCCTTGGGAACTCGCAAAAGGTTTTGATGGTTCCGCTGTCGTTTCGGATTTTGTATCGAAAGACAATTATGATTTGCAGAATCTGAATTTCTCATTAACCAAAAACAACGAGAAAGTTCAGGACGGAAATACAAGCGAAATGATTTTCAGTCCAGCTGATATTATTGCTTTTGCTTCTCAATATTTCACTTTAAGAGTTGGCGATTTGATTTTTACCGGAACTCCAAGAGGTGTTGGAAAAGTTTCTGAGAATGACGTTTTGGAAGCTTATCTGGAAGAAGAAAAATTGTTTTCGCTTAAAATTCAATAGATTTATACTGGTTTTAGTCATCCCATTATTGGCTACATTTTTGCTTTAAATAAACTATAAACTTTGATTATGAAAAAAATTATCTTACCCGTAGATTTTTCCGATAGTTCTAATAAACTGGTAGATTACGCTATTAATTTTGCTAAAGATATCAATGCAGAAATTGCTTTGATTCACGTGGCGGCGACTGATATCGGTTTCGTTATCGGAGATATGGGTTTCCAATATTTCCCAGAAGTAGAAGAAAACGAAATCAAATACGAACTGAAAGAGTTGAACAAATTAGAACAAAAAGTGTCTGCTCAAGGTATCAGTTGTACTCACATTTTGAAGCAAGGTATTGCCGGAGATACGATTTTAGAATTTGCTGATTCTCAAAATGCTGATTATATCGTAGTTGGCTCTCACGGAAGAAGTGGTGTTTACGATGTTTTCATCGGAAGTTTGACTAAAGAAATTACTAAGAAATCTAAAATCCCAGTTTTGGTGGTGCCTTGTCACGATGAGGAATAGTTTTTTTTAAAGAAACAAGATTCAAGGTATTAGATTCAAGACTAAATCAAGACTTAAAATAAAAGAACCCGTCTCGTTGCAATAACAAGACGGGTTTTTTATAAATATAATCAATTTATTTAACCTTCGTTTTTATAAATTTTTGGGTCGTAGTAAGGATTTTTCCCTTCAGTTGGCGACACATAATCTTTGTCTTTTTGCGCCCCAAGTGTCACAACCAAAATATAACACCAGTAGCAGAAAAAACCTGTAGCTACAAGAAACAATACCCAGTTTAGAACATTGCCGAAGAGTCTGTAAAATCCAAAAGACCATTTGAAAGCTGCACTTAATGCTAACCAGAAAGATGTCATATTTTTCTTTTTTTAAATTAACTTTGCACAAATTTATAAAAAATGTTTCGATTACTTTCTAAAGAAAGCAATATTTTTTCGGTTCCGGTTTACATTGGTTTTTTGTTTTTGATATTTATATCTCTTAATTTATTAGATTTCAAATACATAGATGTTTTTCCAGCCATTATCACATTTATGGGAATCAGTTTGGGATATTTTCTGTTCAATGCGATTGCGCTTAACCAGTTTTCCCATCTTCCGCTATTTCTTTATACAGTTTTTGTCGCCGCATTTTATGATGGAACAATTCATTTGGGATTGGCATTTACATTTTTGACCAGCGCCCTGATTTTATTGATTTTAACGAGCCAAAACGACCAACTCAGAAAGAGTTCTTTTATGCTTGTCGGTTCTCTTCTGGCTTTCAATTTTCTGGTTTTTCCGGCGAGCTGGCCTTTGGGTGTTTTCGTTATTTTTCATATCATCGGAACTTCGGGAAGAATTGGACTTAATATTTTCCGTCTGCTATTCGGGATTATTTTGGTTGTCTTGAGTTATTTTGGCGTGATGTATCTGATTCATTACACGACTTGGGACAAAACTTATTTGCCTTTCTACGGAAAGTTTGAAATGATGGATTCCTATTATCCTTTATATATTTTGACTCCGATTGCGCTGATGTTATTATATTCTCTATCAGACCATTTTAAACATTATAATGAGAAAAGTCCAATCAGCAGGTACAAATATACTTTCGTGCTGGTTTTCTCTTTGGCTCAATTGATTACCATCATTTTTTATATGGGAAAAGATTATGAATATCTCTTGCTTTTAGCCTTGCCATCCAGCATTATTATCAGCAGAATGTTGCGTTTCTTACCCAAATACTGGATGCAGGAACTGGGACTTTGGATAATTGTTTTTACGCTTGCCATTTTTAAAATAGTTAATTTTGTATAAAATTTAAAAATTGATGATGTATGATTCAGATAGATGATAAATTAATTTCAGAAGATGTTTTCGCAGAAAGTTTTGTCTGCAATCTCGCCAAATGCAAAGGTGTTTGCTGTGTAGATGGAGATACCGGTGCGCCTCTCGATAAAGATGAATTACCAATTCTTGAAGAAATTTTCCCTAAAATAAAATCTTATCTAAGACCTGAAGGCGTGAAAGCAATCGAAGAACAGGGAACTTGGGTTATAGACCCTTACGATGGCGGCTACGTAACGACTTTGGTGAATGGAAGCGAATGTGCGTACGTGATTTTTGACGAAAAAGGAACCACGAAATGCGGCATCGAAAAAGCTTATGAAGACGGCGTTGTAGATTGGAAAAAACCAATTTCCTGTCATCTTTATCCGATTCGCGTGAATGATTACAAAACCTTTGTCGCTTTGAATTACCACGAATGGGAAATCTGCAATGATGCCTGTACTTTAGGAAAAGAATTGCAAGTCAGAATCTATCAATTTCTGAAAGAACCATTGATTAGAAAATACGGCGAAGCCTTTTACAATACACTTTGCGAAGCTGCTGAAGAATGGGAAAAAGAATATAATTCTTAATCAGATTTGAGATACAAAATTTGAGATTTTAATTTCAAATATTCCACAAAAAAAGGATTCAAAAATAATTTGAATCCTTTTCCATTTTACCCCAAATTCAATTATTTGAATTCGTCATCAGAAATCGGCTGATTGATTTTGATGTCAGAGTTTTTCACTGTCACCTGTTGTCCAGCAGCATCGATAGACATTTCTTCCACGAATTTGATTCCGTCAACATCAGCGTATTTATTGATTATCATAGTTCCTTTATCGCCTTCCGTTTTCCAAAGCAGATTGGTTTTTGCATCAAAATAATATTTGCTGTCATCAGAAGACAAAACGATATAATCTTTTCCATCGATTTGTTTTTTCTCAACAGTTTTCATTTTTTCAGGATTCATTCCAAGTGCATCCATTATTTTGGTGTCTTTCAATTTGGCAACTTGATCCGCTGGGAAATCCATTTTTTGTCCCATTTGATTGGCAAAACCTTTTTCTCCATCAAAAACCTGAGACATCTCCTGCCCCATCATCGTTTGTGTAGACTTGAATTTGTTATCTTTTTTCACCGTTTTTCCTTCCATTTCCATTCCCATCACGCTGATAGAATTTTTCATAGAAAGCGTTTTTACAGATTCCAATTTTTGTTTCCCGCCCAATGCAGTTACATAATTGTCAATCACTTGCTTTGCCGTTTGAGCAGACATATTTGCTACTGCCAAAACAGAAACAGCAAATGCCAAAACCAATTTTTTCATTTATTATTAATTTATATTAACGAAGATAGTCAAATATTAAGCTTAACTTTCGTTATTAGTTCATAAGAGAACATTTTTGTTACAAAAAAACAACTCCAGGATATGAAGTTGTTTATAATTATTTTAAAGGGTTTAATCTTTTTTCTTGATATCTGCTTTCACATCTTTGTAAGTATCGCTAACCGCATTTGCACCTTTCTTGGCAGTTTTACCAGTCCATTTTGCACCATCTTTTACACCTTCTACAGTTGCATCTGCTCCTTTCTTAGCTGTTTTGCCAGTCCACTTTGCACCTTTTTTCACACCTTTCTTTGTGGCTTTAGCTCCTTTTTTGGCTGTCTTACCAGTCCATTTTGCAGCGTCTTCTACACCTTCTCCAGTGGCTTTAGCTCCTTTTTCTACAGCAGTTCCAACTGCTTTTGCATCTTTTTTAACCTCTTGTTTTACGGTTTGAGCGTTCATTGCTACAGCTACCAATAGAAAAGCTGACAATGACAAAATTCTTTTTTTCATTTTCTGAATGTTTTTAAAATTAACTATACAATATTAGCATAAAATAAGCCAATAATATTCATTTAGGTTTAAATTTTTAAAAATATTTTTTTCCGTTCTTTTCGATGGGGAAAAATAATATTTTTGCAAAACTTATGGCAAAGGCAAATCTCAGCACAAAGAAAAAAATCCATCAAAAAAGAAAACACGTTTTTATGAAAAAGCGCTGGATCCTTTTGATTATACTTTGTATTTCTTTGCTGGGAACAGGATTTTACTTGAGACAAAAAATCAATTATTATTTTGCTTATTATCTCGGCAAACATTTCGAACACAAAAAACTTTCTAATACCGAGGCAGAGAAAGCAAGAATTGAAAAAATCACCGGACTTTACGCCAATCAGACTTTCGGTTTTGACATTTCTCATTACCAAAGAAAAGAAGATATCCAATGGGACAGTTTGAGTATAGGAAACCGGACAATTCCTTTGAAATTTGTGGTTTTGCGGGCAAGTATGGGAAACCGAAAGCTGGATAAAAACTTTGACCATTTTTGGGAAACCGCCAAGCAACACAACTTGATTCGCGGTGCTTACCATTTTTACCGACCCGATGAAGACCCAGTAATGCAGGCCAATTCCTTTCTTTCTGTAGCAAAGTTAGAATCCGGCGACCTTCCGCCCATTCTGGACATCGAAAAAAATCCGAAGAAAAAATCAAAAGAACAATTGGTTTCTGACCTCAAAGTCTGGATCAAAATAATGGAAGACACATACGGCGAAAAACCGATTATCTATACTTATTATCATTATTACAAAGATTATCTGAAAGGCGAATTCGACGATTATCCGCTTTGGTTGGCGAATTACAATGATGTTCCAACGCCTTCGCCAGACGATGAATGGCAGTTCTGGCAATTCTCAGAAAACGGAATTGTTTACGGGATTAATTCAAAAGTAGATTTGGATATTTATAATGGTAATCTTTGGTCTTTGAAGATGTTGACGATTGATTAGATTAGTTATATCGCAAAGTCGCAAACAGAATTTATTTCAATAAAAAAAGTTACAAAGCACTCATTCCGAACCGATTGCGACTTTTTATGATTTATTTTTAAAGAAAAATTGCGTCTTTGCGTTTACTATTTTTAATTCTTAAGAAACTCAATCACATCCTTACTCAACTCCTCCGCTCTTTCAACAGGAACGCCGTGTGATGCACCTTTGTAAATTTTTAGTTTAGAATTCGGGATTTCTTTGGCGATATATTCTGTGTGAGAACGGAGAATCAAATCATTTTCTCCAGCAACGACAAAAACTTTAGCTTTTATATTATTCAATTGCTCTTTGGTAATTTTTGGTTCATCAATCATCAATTGAAGCAATCTGATATCACGTTCTGGTTTGTTTTCCGCTCTCATTTTATCAGCATCTTTTATCATATTTTCCACTTCATTTTCGCCGACACCATTAGGAAAAACATTGGCTCCACTTGTAATGATTTTATTGGCCATTTTCGGATATTTGATAGCGAACTCAATTCCGGTATTTCCGCCGTCGCTCCAACCAAGAATATTGATTTTTTTGAATCCCAACTCATCTGCCAAGGCCTTCACATCGTCCGCAAATTTCCGATAAGTCAAAGGTTCTTTCGATGTATCTGTACTTTTTCCTTGCGCCCGCGTGTCCATTGCAATCACTTGAAAATGCTTAGACAATTCAGGGATTTCTTTCGAAAAAGCTTCGATGCTTCCGCCATTGCCGTGCAGTAAAAATAGCGGTTCGCCTTTTCCGTATATTTCATAATAAATGTCTGCGTCTTTCAAATGTAGAACTTTCCCAGCTTCCGGATTTTTACCAAAATCATAAGCCTGAGCAAAAAAAATTGTGGAAACAAACAGAATTAATAACGAAATTATTTTTTTCATTTTGAGGTGATTGATGAATCAAATTTAAAAATAAATCGAATTACTTTTTCACTTTCGCATCAATATTGATTGCCGGCGCTGCCATTCCAATTTTTTCCCAGTTTCCATAGAATGAACGGTAATAGCCTGACCTGAACAAAGCGCCACTCAACGCCACTTTCCCGTTGGATTGCCCGATGAACTGAATCCCAACGAAAAATTTTCCTTCCAGCCAAATCGATTCTTTGCTTACATCCAGAGAAAAAGTAGAATCTTTTAAATTCTCTTTGCTAATCGTGGCAATAATATCATTTTCCAAAATCAGATTATTCGGTTTTCCATCTTTTTCATCATAGATTGTGTAACGAACTTTGATGGGCGTTGTGGATTCGAATCTGGAAAAATTCATATTGATTTTATTGATTTTCAATCGCTTGCTGGAACTGAACTCCACCGCTGTTTCCTCTACAACAGAATTGCCTTTCTCCATATTCGGCGTAAACATCACAGATTTTGATTTAGCGTTGACACCCAGATTTTTCTCTTTGTAATTTTGAGGTGTCATCACCACTTCCTGAATGTTGGTCACCTTTTCGTACAGATAAATATTGTGAGGATTGCTTTTAACAAAGTCTTCTACGGAATTTCTGAACTGTTTGTATCCGCCGACAACAACCACTAACTCTTTGTCTTTGCTGACCTTATCCAACTGAATTTCGAATTTTCCATTTTTGTCTGCCTGAACGCCATAATTGCTATTAAGAATTCCGATTTTCGCATAAGGAATAGGTTGATTATCATCTTTAGATAAAACAGTTCCCGAAATCAATTGAGCGTGAGAAATGATGCAAATCGCAAGTGCAAAAAGGAGGTTGAGTTTTTTCATTGGTTTAATTTTACCACAAACTTCTGAAAATTATTTTGAAGCATCTCAAAGAAAAGTTAAATATGATTTGTTAAATTTTCTGAATACGCTTGCTTTTTTCTTACCGCCACCACTTCTTCAACCCTTGCCATGCTCCCTTTACCCTTGTCGGACTCCTTTTGGTCATTGTCACCAATTCTAAGGTCTTTGTCACCGCCTCTAAGGTCAATGTCATCGCTTTTTTACTGTTTGGCATCAATGGAATTCATTAATTTTTCAATAATATTTTAGTGCGTACACGTTTCAGTTTTCAAAACCGTATTTTTGCGCTTTATTTATCATTCATCCATTATCATTCATTACAATGAATTACGTTTCTGCAGAAAATCTGAGCAAATCTTACGGCGTCAAAGTCTTATTCAAAAACATTAATTTCCATGTAAACGAAGGCGACAAAATCGCAATCGTTGCCAAAAACGGAAGCGGAAAATCTACCCTTCTGAAAATCCTGATGGGCAAAGAAATTGCCGACAGCGGAACAACGGTTATTAACAAAGACATTCAGGTAGTTTTGTTTGACCAGGAAATTGATTTTGACCCGAAATTGTCTGTGGAAGAATTTATGATGACATTGGATTCAGCACCGATTTTGGCGCTGAAAAAATACCATCACGCTTTGACTTCCGAAAATCCGGACGATATGGAAACGGCTTTGGCAGAAATGGAAATCCATAAAGCCTGGGATTTGGAAAACGAGATGGAGCAAATTCTTTCTCAGTTGAAAATCACAGATTTGTCGGCAAAAATGGGAACGCTTTCCGGAGGTCAAATCAAAAGAATTGCGCTCGCCAAACTATTGACAGAAACCAGAGCGGAACACCGCCACACGCTGTTGATTATGGATGAGCCAACCAACCACCTGGACGTGGAAATGGTAGAATGGCTGGAAAATTATTTGAGTAAGGCTAAAATCACTTTGCTTCTCGTAACGCACGACCGTTACTTTTTGGATGCCGTTTGCGACAAGATCTGGGAAATGGAAGACGGCAATCTCTACCTCCACAACGGAAGTTATGCGACGTATCTTGAGAACAAAATGATTCGTGAGGATAATATGAATTCCACGATTGATAAAGCGCAAAACCTTTACAGAAAGGAGTTGGAATGGATGAGACGACAGCCAAAAGCAAGAACCACGAAGTCCAAATCCAGACAAGATGACTTCTACGAAACCGAAAAAGTAGCGAAAACCGACACCAGAAAAGAAAAGCTGGAACTGGATTTCGAAATGAAAAGATTGGGAAATAAAATTCTTGAACTTCGGGACATCAATAAAAGTTATGGTGAGAAAGTTTTGTTCAAAGATTTTTCTTACCAATTCCAAAGAGGTGAAAAAGTGGGAATCGTTGGAAAAAACGGTGCCGGAAAATCGACTTTACTGAATATCATCCAAGGTTTTGAACCGAAAGATTCCGGCGAAATAGAAACCGGAGAAACGATTAAATTCGGCTATTTTGCACAGAAAGGTTTGCAATATAAAGAGGACGAAAGAGTGATTGATTTCATAAAAGAAATCGGTGAGAATTTCCCTTTGGCTAATGGTAAAACCATCTCTGCTTCTCAGTTCTTAAGATTATTCTTGTTTGATGACCAAACGCAATATTCGCCCATTTCAAAATTGTCTGGTGGAGAAAAACGTCGTCTGCACTTGATGTATATTCTTTATCAAAACCCAAATTTCCTGATTTTTGATGAGCCGACGAATGATTTGGATTTACCAACGTTGACAGTTTTGGAAAACTTTTTACAGAATTTCCAAGGCAGTTTAATCATCGTTTCGCACGACCGTTATTTTATGGACAGAATTGTGGACCACGTTCTGGCTTTTGAAGGTGACGGAAAAATCAAAGAATTTGTTGGGAATTTCTCAGAATACAGAGAACATCTGAAAAACGAGGAGAAAAATCCAAAAGAAGAAAAGTTGGAAGCTGGAAGTCGGAAGTCAGAAGATACAACGATTCCGCTCAATGTGACTAACCAACAATCAGCAACCAACAACCAGCAACCAAAAAAGAAATTATCTTTCAAAGAACAACACGAGTTGGAAACCATCGAGAAAGAAATGCCAAAGCTGGAAGAGAAAAGAGCCGGAATATTAGAACAACTCAACAACGAATCTGACTACGACAAAATCTCAAAACTATCTTCCGAATTAGAGTCGATTTCCGGAAAATTGGAAGAATTTGAAATGCGTTGGTTGGAACTTCAGGAATAATTGATAAATATCATAAAATCATAATATTTTGATTTTAAGTCAATTAAATCATATTTATATTATTATTTAGAATTATTTAAAATAATACTGGGTAGGTGTTAACACATTTTATACTTTTGCACAGTTTTTAAATATTCTAAATAAACTATGAGAAAAAATGCTGTTGCAATAGGTCTTATTACTTTGTCTGTTTTTGGCTACGGTCAGGAAAAGAAAACAGATTCACTGAATGTAAGAACCATAGAAGATGTCAAGCTTCATAAAGCGGGAAATCCGAATAAGGCAAAAACTTTCACTACCAAGTCCAACCTTGACGTGATGGAAAATCCGCAGGCCACTGCTATTGTAACTCACGAAATCATCGAACAACAACAGGCACAGCAATTGTCGGATGTCGTACGAAACGTCAACGGAATGTATATTACTTCTGCTAGAGGTGGTTCTCAGGATAGTTTCGGTGCAAGAGGTTACACTTTTGGCAACGACAATATTTATAAAAACGGAGCCCGAATCAACAGTGGTATTTTTCCAGAAGTTTCGGGAATGGAAAGAGTTGAAGTTCTGAAAGGCGGTGCGGCCATTCTTTACGGAAATGTAGCACCCGGCGGAATACTAAATATGATTACCAAAAAACCATTATTTCACCAAGGAGGAAGCGTTGCCTTGAGTGCGGGAAGTTGGGACAATTATAAAGTAGCTCTGGATTTTTACAATGCGCTTTCAAAAAATTCAGCATTCCGTGTGAATGGTGCTTTTGAAGATAAAGGCAGTTTCCGTGATAATATAACGTCTCAAAAATATTACTTCAACCCAAGTTTTCTTTTCAATATCTCAGACAAAACGCAATTAATCGTTGAAGGTGACTATCTGAAAAATTATTTCACTCCGGACTTTGGAATTGGAACATTGGTTCTGGACACAAAAACTTCCAGGTCTGTGATCAACGATTTACTTGACATTCGTAAAAATGCAGGTGTTGATTTTCAGTATCAGAACGCACAAATGGCTACAAGCACGGTCACCTTGAATCATCAAATCAACAACAACTGGAACTTGAATGTTGTTGGTTCTTATCAGAATTATACCAAAGATTTTTTCGGGAATGAAAGAATGCAGTGGAATTTTCAGCCTAACAACGGTTCTTATCTTTGGAACAGAAGTTTGACCAAGACTTATAACGAACAAAACTACGGTTCTTTGCAAGCTAACTTAAACGGAGAATTCAAGACCGGACAAATTAAACATAAACTACTTTTCGGTGCAGACGCTGACTATCTTCAGTCTGACAGTTATACCTATTTTCTACAAAAACAAAATGGAAGCTGGAACAATGGCGCTTTAACTTATGGAACCAACGGGAATAACACCAGTGGAAACGTTCTTTTAACAGATGAATCTACTTGGGCTTCAGGTTACAAACCAGAAACATCAAAACAAAGTTTGACAAGAACACCAACAAGAAGAGTTGGCGTCTACCTTCAAGATTTGGTTTCCATAACCGAAAAATTCAAATTGCTGGCTGGAATCAGATGGTCTTATTTGGAGAATATGCCGGTTTTGAAAACTAATTATCAATTTGATACACAAAATTTCAGCAAAACATCTACAGCTGGTAAACTTAGTAAAAATGCCTTCTCACCAAGAGTTGGCTTAGTTTATGAGTGGACAGAAAGCTTGATGACGTTTGCCAGTTACACCAATTCATTTGTTCCAAATACAGGAAATGACATTAATGGTCAATCGCTGGACCCGTCAATTGTAGACCAATGGGAAGTGGGTTTCAAGAAAAATCTGTTTTCAAACACTTTAGCTTTTAATGCCACAGCTTATCAAATTGATAACAGTAATCTTGCACAGATGGCACCATTCAACAGTGTGGGACAGGTGAATACGGACACTAACATCAAAGAACTTACAGGTAAAACTCGAAGCCGTGGTGTGGAAGTTGACATTACCGGTAATCCTTTACCAAATCTTTCTGTAATAGCAGGATATTCTTATAATCATATGACCTACCTCGAAACACCAAACACGGACGGAAGTTTTATTGAAGGCGAAAGAATTGTAAGAACACCAATGAACACTGCCAATGCATCAGTTTTCTACACTTTTGATAAATATGTTAAAGGTCTTAAGATTGGAGCGACAGCATTTTATACCGGAAATCGTTATGGTGGATGGAATAACTTGAAGGATGCAAATGGTAATCAAAAAACAGATAGACTAATACCAATGACTGATTTTACTCAAGTTGATTTCAGCGTAGGTTATCAGTACAAAAAGTTCCTTATCCAAGGGAAATTGGCTAATGCTTTCAATGTTTTAAATTATAATGTTCACGAGAACTACTCGGTAAACCCAATTATGCCAAGGAACTTTTATGTGACTTTGACATATAAACTTTAATAAATATCAAATCAAATTTCTAAAAATAAAAGTGGAGTCATACATTTGTCTCCACTTTTTCAAATTTAAAAAACAAATATAAAAATGGATAAAATCAAGAATACAAAAACGTTTATGAGAATCACGCACCGATATCTGGGCTATTTTTTGGCTGGAATAATGGCTGTTTATGCTATCAGTGGTGTTTTGTTGGTTTACAGAGATACAGATTTTCTTAAAAAAGAAAAGAGTTACGAGAAGAAATTCGAGGCTAATTTGGATGAGAAAAAACTAGGAAAAGAAATCAAAATCAAAGGGTTTGAAGTGGAGAAAACGGAAGGAGATGTAATGTTTTTCAAGCAGGGAACTTATAATATGAAAACAGGAGAAGCAAAATATTCTAAAAAAGAATTGCCATTTGTATTAGACAAAATGACCAAACTTCACAAATCTCAATCCAAAGACACCCTTTCACCACTGAATACTTTCTTCGGGATTTCCTTATTTTTCTTTGTGATTTCAAGTTTCTGGATGTTTAATCCTAAGACCAAAGCTTTCAAACGTGGGATGGTTTTCACAGCAATTGGATTGGTAATCGCTTTGATTTTGACGTTTATTTAAACAATTAAATAAGATGCAGAGCCTTCAATAAAACATTAAGACTCCAGATTATAACCATTAATCCTACTCCGATAAACATTGTTTTAAGAGGTAATTTCCCTGCCAGTTTTGCAGCAATTGGAGCAGCTAGAACGCCTCCTAAAATCAAAGCGGCAATCAATTGCCAGTGGCTGATTCCTATGACTGAAAAGAATGTGAGCGCGCTGGCGAATGTGACGAAAAACTCTGTTAAACTTACTGTTCCAATGATGTAACGTGGGGTTTTTCCTTTCGAAATTAAAGTTGAGGTTACCAATGGTCCCCAACCGCCGCCGCCGAAAGAATCTAAGAAACCTCCAGCTCCAGCAAGCCAGCCTACTCTTTTGGTCTTTTTGCGTTTCTTATTTTTCTTAAAAGCATTGAACAAAATTCTGATTCCAAGAATGAATGTGTAAGTTGCCAGAATCGGTTTGATAATCCCTGCATATTTCTCTCCGAAATAAGATAGAAGCAATGCGCCCAAAACAGCTCCTATAACACCCGGAATCAAAATATTCTTGAACAATTTTTTATTAATATTCCCGAATTTGTAATGGCTGAATCCCGAAGCTCCGCTGGAAAACATCTCTGCTGTGTGAATACTGCTACTGATGGCCGGCAAAGGAATCCCGATGTACAAAAGTGCGGCGGTGCAAGTCACACCGTAGCCCATTCCAAGCGCTCCATCAATCAACTGAGCCAAAAATCCCACTAAAAACAACCAGAAAAACCGTTCGTCAGTGTTGGCATTTAGATATTGGTAAGCAATTTCTAAATCTTTGAATCCGATATAAAATGATACTATATTTCCAATTAGCAAAACAACAAATGCCCAGAAAAATATGGTTGCAATTCTTCGCCATTTCTTCTCGCCATTGATGATGAACAGCGATTTTCTTTCTAGCGAATCATTATTTCCACGAAAGAAAAAATCATTATCCGAAGGAATACTCGGAGCGAAATATAAATTTTTTCTTTCTTTAATTTTATTAATTATCAATTGATCTTGGGCAGAATCTTCTGTTGCTACAATAAACAAATCGGCCAATTCCAAATAAGAATCATCAAAGTCTTCATTGATGATTTTGACCGACGTATTTTCCAGCAACAGATTTTTGATATCATCAGAAAGTCTCTTGGCAAGAACGCTGATATTAGCATCCGGAATATTCTGCATCAAATCATTGAGCTGTTCAGAAGCTAACTTTCCACCGCCGACAATCAGGATTTTGTTAGTCGATGCATTGATGAAAACCGGAAGTGAAATTTTTGATGTCAAAGTCTTTCTAATTTAAAATTATTGAATCAATCCTGCGCCAACTGTTACAAAACTCGATTCATCGATAAAGATGATTCCGCCGTTTGTCGCCAAATCTCTGTATGAATCATAGGCCAATGGTTTTGCGGTTTTCAGTTTTAATTTTACAATTTCGTTGAGGGAAACCTGCTCCACTTCTTGCTTTTCCAAAGTATTGACATCCAGTTTATATTCAATTTCTTTGATGACGCCTTTGACTTGAGTCGTGTTGTTTTGAATCAGATATTTTGAACCGGATTTCAGAGGTTTGTCGCCCATCCAGCAAACCAAAACTTCCAATTCCTGCTCTACTTTTGGAAGGTCGTTGGATTTTACAATCAAGTCGCCACGGCTGATATCGACGTCATCTTCCAAATGTAGGATCACACTTTGAGGCGCAAAAACTTCTTCCACTTTCTCCTGATTGATTTCGATGCCAGAGATTTTACTTTCAGTTCCGGAAGGTAAAATCGTTACCGAATCTCCAACTTTGTAAATTCCGCTTGTGATTTTTCCGGCGTAACCACGGTAATCGTGCAGTTCATCGGTCTGAGGACGAATCACATATTGAACGGGAAATCTCGCTTTGTCCAAATTGATGGTATTCGCCAATTCCACAGATTCAAGATAATCGAGCAAAGTTTTTCCTTCATACCAATTCAGTTTTTCGGATTTGTCAACGATATTGTCGCCGTTTAATGCTGAAATTGGAATGTAAACCACATTATTCAAAGACAATTGTTCTGCAATTTTGGAATATTCGTTTTTGATATGATTAAAAATCTCTTCAGAATAATTGATCAAATCCAGCTTGTTAATCGCAATCACAACATTCGTAATATTGAGCAATGAAGCGATGATGGAGTGTCTTTTGGTTTGTTCGATGATTCCGTTTCTGGCGTCAATCAGAATGATAATCAAATCTGAATTGCTGGCTCCCGTAATCATATTTCGGGTGTATTGAACGTGACCCGGCGCATCTGCGATGATAAACTTGCGTTTTGGTGTAGAGAAATACTTGTATGCTACATCGATGGTAATTCCCTGTTCGCGTTCGGCTCTCAGACCATCTGTGAGCAAAGCCAAATCCAGTTCGCCATCATTTTTGAATTTGCTGGCGCGTTCTACGGCTTCCAACTGATCTATAAGAATGTTTTTGCTGTCGTATAATAATCTGCCTATCACTGTGCTTTTTCCGTCGTCTACACTTCCTGCAGTGATGAATCTTAATATGTCCATTTTTGTGATAATTGATAATTGATAGTTGATAAATGATTTTTTTAGAATTTTCGGTTCCCATTATTTATCATTTGTAATTCATCATTAATAATTAAAAATATCCCGCTTTTTTTCTGTCTTCCATCGCGGCTTCGGAGGTTCTGTCGTCTATTCTGGTTTCTCCTCGTTCGCTGGTTTTAGTGGTGATAATTTCTGCAATAACCTGCTCCAAGTTGTTGGCTTCTGACAAAACTGCAGCGGTGCAAGTCATATCGCCAACCGTTCTGTAGCGAACTTTTTCGGTGGTTACAACGTCGTTTTCATCGAGATTGACAAACTCGTTCATCGCAATGAATTGGTTATCGAAATTGAGAACATCGCGCTCGTGTGAAAAATAGATGGATGGCAATTGGATATTTTCTTTCAGAATGTAATTCCAAACGTCCAACTCTGTCCAGTTGCTGATTGGGAAAGCGCGCACCTGCTCGCCTTTGTGGATTTTTCCGTTGTAGGTATTCCAAAGTTCAGGACGCTGAAGTTTTGGGTCCCACTGCCCGAAATCATCACGAACGGAGAAAATACGTTCTTTGGCTCTGGCTTTTTCCTCATCGCGTCTTCCACCACCGATGCAACAGTCGAATTCGAATTCCTCGACTGTGTCCAGCAAAGTAAAAGTCTGCAAGGCGTTTCTGCTTGGCAACTTGCCTTTCGGTTCTCTCAGACCTTTTTCTTTGATGGTGTCTTCGACTTTTCTGACGATGAGTTTTTCGCCGATTTGTTCAGCTAATTGGTCACGGTATTCCAAAACCTCAGGAAAGTTATGACCTGTGTCGATGTGAACCAGTGGGAAAGGAAATTTGCCAGGACGAAAAGCTTTCAGCGCAAGATGAACCAGAGTGATGCTGTCTTTCCCGCCACTGAAAAGCAAGGCTGGACGTTCGAATTGGCCAGCGACTTCGCGGAAAATATGGATGGCTTCGGATTCTAACTGCTCGAGATAATCCAAATGATATTTTGACATTTTAATCTTTATTAATTATTATTTGTGAACATGGAGACCACATTCTTTTTTGCCGGCATCTTCCCACCACCAGCGACCGGCACGAAAATCTTCGCCTGGTTGAACTGCTCTTGTACACGGTGCGCAACCGATACTGACAAAACCTTTGTCGTGTAAGATATTATAGGGAATTTGGTTTTGCCTGATATAATTTTTAACTTCTTCTGTTGTCCAAAACAACAGCGGATGGAATTTGATAATCTGATTGGACTCATCCCACTCTAACTGAGAAAGGTTTTCTCTGGCAACGGAATGTTCTGCTCGAAGACCTGTAATCCAGACTTTGTTGCCCTTCAAAGCTCTTTTCAGCGGATGAACTTTTCTAATATCACAACAGGTTTTTCTATTTTCTATTGACCTGTAAAAAGAATCTGGTCCATTTTCCTGAATGAATGTCTCTAATTCTTCGTTATTTGGGTAATAGGCTTTGATATTGACTTTGTACTTAGACCTTGTGAGATTCCACGTGTTGTAGGTTTCTTCGAATAATCGGCCTGTGTCCAGCGTGAAAATTTTGATTGGTAAATCTTTGACTAAATCTGTAATCACTTGGTCTTCGAAGCTAAAACTTGATGAAAAGCAAACTTCATCGGGAAATTGAGAGACGAGTTTTTGGAGAATTTCTTCATTAGAAAAATCCTGCCAATTCCTATTGATTAAATTATCAAAAATAAATTTTAAGTCCTTATTCATATTGTTAAACTTCCAAGGTACAAATGTAGCAATTCACATATATCTGACCAAATTAGTATAATTTAAAATACGTTAAAAAGATTAATAAAATCTTCTAACATCAATATCAGAATCAATCTCAAGTTCATTCTCTAAATAATCAAACATTATTTTTGAAAAATAGGTTCCATTCAAAACACCTCTTGCACCAAGGCCGTTGAAAATATGGAGATTTTTAAAATCAGGATGTGTTCCTAAAATTGGTTTCCTGTCATCAACAGTTGCTCGGAAAGCTGTTTTGATTTTAGTAACTGCAAAATCTTTTTTATAGAATTCTTTCAGTCCGTTTTTCAATTCATCTACAAACTCCTGATTGATGTCGGAAGTTTCATCCAGACGGTCATAGGTTCCTCCGTAGTAGAATCTGTTATCGGAAAGCGAGAAGAGAAAATGTTTTTTCTTGATGATGTACGGGTCTATTGGTTCATCAATTTTAACTTCTAAGCAATGCCCTTTATTTGGTAAAACGGGAATATTCTCAAAATACGGATTATTTTTAATGTTGACTCCTTCGCAAAAAACAATGTTCTTGAACTGGTAATTTTTGTATTGGGAATTAGTTGTATCTAAACTTTTATAATTGAAATTTTCTGAAATTAAATTTTCATTCTTATCAAGGTAATTAAAGAAATCATTGAAGAAATTCTCGACATCCAGACGGCAGGATTTATCAACGATTCCTGTTTCGAAATCATTTTCGACACTTTGTAATTTGGTAAAAGTGTTATTGAGATAAGGTTTTAAGGTCTCTTTATTTGAATTTCTAATCCATTGTGTTTTCTCAGATTCGTTATGAAAGATGCGGGCAACGGGTTCATTAATCAAATAATTTTTGGACGTGTAAGTTTTAACTTCTGCAAAAAAACTTTCGAGAAATTGCATCTGTTCTTCAGACTTCCAAAACGTACTGAATCTTTTCAGAATAACAGGATTGCAAACGCCAGCAGAAATATGGGAAGCAGAAGTTCTGTTATTGCTGTATAATACAAATGTTTTATTGTTCTTCAACAACTGGTGTGCAAAAAACAAAGCTGCAAAACCGCCTCCAACAATAATATAATCTACCTGTACCATAAAATAAAAAACCTGAGTAAAGATACTCAGGTTTTTTTATTTGGAATATGAGAAATATTAGTAATTCCACAAATCGTTTTCCATTTGAAGAATCTGTGCTTTGATTCTGTCGCTTTCTTCTAACTGTCCGTCTGCATCGTTAGGGATATATTCATCGATGATACCGCTTCCGCCTCTACCAAGACCATTATCCGTTTTGTAGATGATTGATGAGAATCTTCTTGCATTAAGAACATCATCAAAAGTAATATCAGATGTAGAGTTTTTAGCATTGAAGATAAAATTGCTGGTTAAAACCTGTCTTGCATCCGGATAATAGATCCAGAAAAGATCAATCAAATCTCCAGTTTCATTTAGGATAGAGGGATCAACTGGTGCTCCAGATTCCTGCATTTGCTGGGCTCTTTCTGCTTTCAAGATAGCTGCATTTGGATCTTCACCCATTGCCGCGATTCCCAAAATTCTATATCTCAGTTGAGTATCTCTCTTATCCACATACCACATTCCCATCAACTTAAGCGCTTTAACTTTTTCTGTTTTAGTCTCAGAGAAACCAACGTTAGCTTCGATATCGCTTTTTTTGACTTTATACCAAGAACCATCTAAGTTAATAAGCATTGTTCCTGGTTCAATAGCAGGTGCTTTAGAAGTTTTTTTAACTGTTTTCTTCTTTTTACCTTTACCTGTGGTTACTGTTTCTTCAGTAGCAGCAGGCTGAGCAGAACCGTTAAATTCCAGGACATCAGCTAGTCTTGTAGAATATTTCATGAACATTCCATCAACTTGCTTGTTACCAGTTCCTTTTACGGATGTGAAATACTTTTTAAGTCTTTCAGCTTCAGCATTATCAATTTTATTGGCATTCATTATCTCAGTAAAATAATTATCTACCATTGGGACAGATGTTGCTGCAGCAATACCTTCAGGTGTCAGTTTGCTAGTAAAATCATCACCATTGTAAACTTCTTTTATTTTTCCTGAATTAACAGCATCTAGTAAAACCTGATAAAGTGATTTATTTTGAGAAACCAAACCATCAGAATTGTGATAAAAAGGCTGATTGATTTTATCATTCATATCAATAATCTCCCATACAACCATACTTCTAAGTACGTCTTTATCTTCGATAAAACCGTATTTAAGAGGTGTAATACTATCTTTCTTGATCTCACGATCTTCTCTGAAAGTCTGAGGAGAATTAGCATTCAGAATGCTATTTTGTCCAAAAACCATTGTCGAGGAAAGACAAATTAAACTATATATAATCTTTTTCATAATAAGTATTGAAATATAAAATCAATCAGATAAAACTGTTTTTTATTTTTTTATAGTGCACTAATAACAACTCCACTAATATTAGGAAGTACTACACCACTTAAACCTTGTGCAGTTGCCTGAACATCAAAGATTGCTATGTTATCTCCAGATCTCAGACCTTTTGTTAAAGGCTCAACTGGCGCTAGAGAATTTCCATTCACAGACATTACTGCTTTTCCTGGAACTTTTACTTTGAAACTTACAACGTTGAATGAAACTGGGAAATCAAAATCTTTAAGCGTAGCTGTTAAAGTTTGTTTTGAAATCATATTAGCCGGCATCACGTCATAACCTTTACCTCTGATTTCGCCTCTTGGAGGTGGAATATTTTTAATTCTGAAATCAAAAGCTTGAGTAATCATTTTACCACTAGGTGATTTTCCAGAAATTGTTAATTTAACTGTATTTCCTGAACCAGGTGTTACCATCCATTTTCCTTTTCCTCCACTTACAGAAGCTCCTGCTGCTGATAAAGTAGTCGCGTTAAGATCTGCTCCTAAGATTGATCCAGAAATTGGGTTAGCCAATCCTCTGTAAAGAACATTCATTTTATCTGCCGCTAAGATAGCTCCACTTTGTTCTTTAAGCGCTTCTTGCCCGGAAACCACATTTAATGTATGAGAATATGGCAATGTTATCACTTTACCATTTTTATCTGTAAAAGAAATTTCTCCACCAAACTTCTGTTCACCAGTAGTTCCAGTATTTGGAATAATAATCCCCTGACCATTTTCAACTCTTTGTACTCCAGAAATCTTAAGACCTGGTACGTTGCTTGCAAAAGTTCCGATAGCCACTTTAATCTGGCCAGTTTCACCTTTCATAATGGAACTTGGTCCTGACACTAATGCTTCATACGCATTAAACTTAATGTCAGCATCAACTTTTTCTTGCAACATTGAAGAAATTGCATCAGCTTGCAAGTTTCTAGCTTCAGATTCAATTAATTCAAGATTAGAAAGAGCAGCAATTAATGGTTGATTGTAAAATTTATACTGAAACCAGTTTTTTCCACCTTTCGCTCTTTTATCTCCTTTTGGAAATTCTGCCCAAAGATTTTTTTGAGCTCTATCAGAAACTTCTTTCAGCTGAGCATTAATTGAAAAATTGGAAACAATGAAATTTCTAAGATCATCAACCTTATTTTTTAGATCATCTGATTTTGAAGAAATATTTTTTTCATCTCCATCCTTAAAAAACCAATTCGTTGCAGGCTCTGTATTATTGAGAGCTGTAAAGGTTTCTTCAACTGGAAGATTTGGATCATATTCAGCTTCTTTGCTCATTTCACCTTTATAACCTTCTATCAGATTAACAAGCGCGTCAGTTTTTGCTGATAATTGCTCGTATTGAACTTGAAGAGGACCATAAGTTTCTGGCGAAGTCTTCGCCTTCTCTTTTAGAGTTGCATAGAAAATTCCATTTTTCTTTTCAACGATTTCTTTTCGAGTATCCGTTAAGGAATCATTGGTGTCTTTATAAGATCTGATGATTTCCTGATCGATCTGCATTGCTAGCATAGCAATGAAAACCAAATACATCAGGTTAATCATCTTCTGACGTGGTGTCTGTTTACCTCCTGCCATTTTAATAGAGTAATTTAAATGTTAAACAATAATTAAAATGACGTGATTAAGACTTCATTGCGCTAAGCATACCACCATAAACTCTGTTAAGACTATTAAGATTAGATGTTAAACCTTGTAACTCCTCGTTGAATTTTTCTGATTGTGCTGCAGATTTCTGAATATCTTCAACATACTTTTTACTGAATTCAGACTGTTTTTGTCCTTGTTCCAGTTGTAAAGCATATAAAGCATTCATGCTTTCCAGATGAGAAGCAGCAAGATTCAATTGCTCGTTGTATTTGTGAGTAGAAGCAGAAACATCGACAGTTTGATTAATTTGATCAACAGAAGAAGAGAATTTGTCAATTCCGCCTCTTAATCTTTCGAATAAGCTGACATCTAATTTCGCATCTGCCAACATTTTGTCAAGTTTGTCAGACAATGAAACTTCCAATTCTTTATTTTCAACTTTAGCAACAACTTTTCTTGGTTGTCTCTCAGCAGACTCATCCAATAATTCTGGATAAACATTTTCCCAAGCGTAATGTTCTTCTTTTGCTGGTGGATCGAATGCGAAGAATAAGAAGATTACAGCCTCTGTAATTAAACCCGCAGCAAGAGCTACGTTACCGGTAATAGGGCCTAAATGCCAGTGCGTCATTTTGAATAAAGCACCTAAGATTACGATAGCCGCACCAAACGAATAAACAAAATTAGTTATTGATTCTTTAGTATTAAACATTTTTTCAATTTTTAGTTAGTTAGTAAATAGTTAGTTTATTGTATAATTTATCTTGTTTTTCTTGAGAATTTACCTGCCCCAGATGGGATATCCTGAATGGTTCTAAATCCGATATAACTTCTAGCAGAATCTTTTCTTTCCCAATCTCTGTATCCAGTCATCAATAGATAACCAGCATCTTTCCAAGAACCACCTCTTACAGTTTTCTTAACTTCTCGGTAACCTTCATTAGATAGATTTGGATTCAAAGTAGATGAAAATTCGTAAGATGAGTTGTTGTATGGTGACTCTGTCCATTCTGCAGCATTTCCTGCCATATCATATAGACCGTAACCATTCTTAGGGAATTTCTTCACAGGACCAGTATAAGTATAGGTTCCTTTTTTCTCATCCTCAATATAATTACCTCTTTTAGGTTTAAAGTTTGCTAAGTAGCAACCTCTGTCATCTTGCAAATAAGGTCCACCCCAAGGATAAGTCGCATTTTGGATTCCTCCTTTTGCAGCATATTCCCATTCAGATTCTGTTGGCAAACGGAATCTCATTGATTTTTGCTTCTTCTTTTTAAGACTATTATTATAATCAGTTTTGATTTTCGTTTTGAAATCACAGTAAGCTCTGGCCTGATCCCAAGTTACACCAACAACAGGATATTCTTTATAAGCATTGTGCCAAAAATATTGATCAAACAATGGCTCATTGTAAGCATAGTTAAAATCCTTAACCCAAACAGTTGTATCTGGATACACTCTGATACTTTCTTTTTTAAGATATTTTGAGCCTCTGTCTTTATCTTTTACAGCGCTTGCAACATCCTCCCATTGGTAGCTGTATTTAACTTTATCCCAATCAATAATTCTTTCATTATTAATTCTTTTCTCAGAAGGCAAATACATAGATTCTAAAACCTCGGCGTATTTTTCATCCGGATAAGCAGATGTATTATATGTCAATGGTACTTTTTTATCTAATTTCTTAGACTCATCATAACCATCTCTACCACCTTGAGATTCCAAAAACTTTTGGTAAGGACTTGCCTCATCGCCAGTTTTTTTTGAGGCATAAGCATAATCAGCAATAGATCCGCCGTTTCCTCCTTCTTCTCCACCACCGCCTTCTCCAGCAGCCTCAGCTAGTAAGCCTCTGGCAATTGAATCTCTGACAGCGTTGATGAAAACACGATATTCTGCATTCGTAACCTCTGTTTCATCCATAAAAAATGAATTAACAGTTACTGTTTTTGGCATTGCTTTTTCCGGCGTGCTGGCAAAATCCTGATCTGCCATACCCATTACAAAAGATCCTCCAGGAATTGGAACCATCCCGTACGGTCTTTCTGCTATAAATGATTTTGACGATCCTCTTGGAACAAGTTCACCCTTGATTCCCGGGTTACCAGTTATACCTTTCCCACCCCCTTTGGAGCAAGAAATAATAACCGAAGTTGACAATAATATAAATAATATCCTTTTCATCCTATTTTGAAGAAATTAAGCGGTAAATATATAATTTTTTTTATGAATAATTATCAATTTTAATTGAAAACGTAATTTGTTAAAGAATATTTCACAAACTACAAAATTATTCTACAGTAACTGATTTTGCAAGGTTTCTTGGTTGATCCACATTTGCCCCTCTTGCTACAGCGATATAATATGATAAAAGCTGCAAAGGTATAGAAGCCAATATTGGAGAGAAACATTCTGATGTTTCAGGAATCTCTATAATAAAATCTGCCATTGCAGAAACTTGCGTATCACCTTTATTAACGATTGCAATTACTTTTCCTTTTCTAGCTTTGATTTCCTGCACATTACTTACAATCTTATCATAGTGCCCAACTTTAGGCGCAATGATAACGATTGGCATATTTTCATCAATCAAAGCAATGGGACCGTGTTTCATCTCAGCAGCCGGATAACCTTCTGCATGGATATAAGAAATCTCTTTCAGTTTAAGAGCACCTTCTAATGCCGCGGGGAAATTGTAACCTCTACCTAAGTACAAGAAATTAGTCGCATCAACAAATTTGGATGCAATATGTTTCACATTTTCATCAACCGAATTAAGAACATCTTCCACTTTTTTAGGAATCGCTTCTAATTCTGCGATTAATCTCATGAAATCTGCTTTTCCAAGATTTCCATTATGATTCCCTAGCTTGATTGCTATTAATGACAATATGGTTAATTGTGCTGTGAAAGCTTTTGTAGAAGCAACACCAATCTCTGGTCCTGCGTGTGTGTAAGCTCCAGCATCTGTATAACGAGCAATAGAAGAATCTACAACATTACAAATTCCAAAGACAAATGCGCCTTTCTCTTTTGCTAATTTGATGGCTGCCATTGTATCTGCAGTCTCACCAGATTGAGAAATAGCAATCACAACATCCTTAGAACTGATGATTGGATTTCTGTATCTGAATTCAGAAGCATATTCTACCTCTACGGGTACTCTGGCAAATTCTTCAATCAAATATTCACCAATTAATCCTGCGTGCCAAGAGGTTCCACAAGCAATGATGATGATTCTTTCAGCATTGGTCAAGCGATCTAAATGATCCCAGATACCAGCCATTTTTATGATGCCTTCATCAACCAACAAACGGCCTCTCATCGTATCTAAAATAGATTTTGGCTGTTCGAAAATTTCTTTCAACATAAAATGTTCGTAACCACCTTTTTCAATTTGCTCCAGATTAAGCCTAAGTTCTTGAATTGCAGGCTCGATTTTAGCATTTTCTTTAATTGTTCTGATGTCGATTCCGGATTCTAAAGAGATTGTTGCCATATGACCTTCTTCCAAATACACGGCTTCTTTTGTAAATTCAACAAAAGGGGAAGCATCAGAAGCTACGAAATACTCATTATCTCCAATACCTACTGCTAAAGGAGAACCTAATCTCGCTACAACAAGCACTCCTGGAAAATCATCGTGCATCACAGAAACTGCATAAGCACCATAAACTTCGTTCAAAGCATATCTCACAGCCTCAGGAAATTCTAAAGTAGGTTCTTTATCCATAAAATATTGGATAAGGTTGACTAGAACTTCTGTATCGGTTTCAGATTTGAACTCGTAATCTTTATTGATAAGCATAGTTTTAATCGTATCATAATTTTCAATGATACCATTGTGAACGATTGCTATTTTACCGTTATTTGATAGATGTGGATGAGAGTTGTTATCACTTGGAACACCGTGAGTAGCCCATCTAGTATGACCCATTCCTAATTTGGAAGTGTCTTTCAAACCTTTGGAAATAGCGACAAGATCATCAACCTTTCCTTTAGTTTTTTTAACCTCCAAATCTCCATTTTGAGATTCTAAAATAATACCTGCACTGTCATAACCACGATATTCAAGACGACGCAATCCATTGATTACAATATCATATGCATCTCTAAAACCTGTATATCCAACAATTCCACACATAGTTTATGTTTTTATTTTTTAGTATATATTATTCTAAGTTGAGCAGCCTTAGAAGTATTTGATATTTCTTGCCCAGCACTGTTTGCATCTGTTGTTCCTTTTAGAACAATACGATACGGATTATACGCTCTATCATTATAAGTTTGCCCTAACAGAAGACCTGTAGAAGCGTTACTTAAATAACTTCCGATATTAATGATGAAATCTTTTCCATTATTAACATCATATGTATCATCCTTTATAATTCTGTTTAGTGATTCTGTAATTCCAATATCATAAGAAGCGTTCTCAGTAGAAAGATTAGCTGTTTTGATTAACGAATATCCTGCACTAGATAATGCGGTCATATCAGGTAAAAATCCAGTTTCATTATTTTGACGAACGATCAAACTACTTGGTTTTCTATATGAGTTTTTCCAGGTTTCGTCATCATTAAATAAACGAAGTTTTGCAGAAACGATCCCTACTTTATTCTCTTTATATAATTTCTTCAGTGCCAAAATAGTATTGACTGGAATTCTCAATCCAATACTGCTACCTCCCATTCCTTGCATATATAATTTAGATGCAGCGTTCACTGGAAACTGTGGTGTTGCAGTTTTATCCAAATCTTTAACATTAGTTGCGCCAGTCATTCCAGACGTGTAACCAGAAGACCTATTATAAACAATATTACTGAAGTGTGAATTGGATGAACCTAGATTCAATGCTACTTCTGCCTTTGTTTTTGTAACTGTTCCATCTGCTGCAGTCACATCATTTTTGTAATAAATTGTGATTGCCGCATCATTTGGTGCCATTGAGAAAAGATAACCGTTAGGCTCATCAACAGAAATACTGATTCCTTTGAAATATCTGATGAAAGAAGCAGCATCTTTCAAAACCTGATTGCCTTGTTTAGCGATGATTTTATCTTGAAAAAATGGTTTATCCAAAGGTATTCTTAGAGAAACATCACGCTTAAGCAATTCAGAAGCATCTGAATCTTTCGTTACAACAACAGAATTAACTGTTCCTTTAAATAACTTTGAGCCTATCACAGATCCGGTAGCAAACACTTTATTAGAAGATAATGAATCGGAAGCACCTCCCATAAAATCGGTTACTTCTTTTACCTTGATATTCACTAAAAGTGTATCTTTTCCACTTTTGCTTCTTCCATATTTACTTACAGGATAAGTCGTAACAACTTTTTTAGCAGCTACAGCACCATCTGGATAGATGTAATCTTCATTAGTAGTCGTTTTTACAGAATCTGTAGCAGTTGCATATCTTGGTTTCAAAGAAAGAACAACTGAATCGATCACAGGATTTTTTCCGAAATCAGGATTGTACGTGTTAAGTCTTACTTGTGTTAAATAAGAAACTTTTTGATCTCCAAAAACAGACTCACTAAGATTACCAATTCTTACACTGTCCAGTTTGGAAGCATCGGATTGGATAACATCGTTATTTGTGATATTATAAGCGACTATACTGTATGCTTTATCAAAACCATCCGCACCATCAACCAACTGAGAACCTAAATCATCTAATTCTCCTTCACAAGAATTAAATACAAATACTCCCATCAATAATAATGGAAGTAATTTCATTAACGTTTTTATTTTTATCATTATATTATAAACAATAGTAATTAGTAAACCTGAGCTATAGAATCTGCATTCAGATACTCTGATTTTTCCGCATTTGCTTTCCCGTAAGCCTCTTCTAGTTTTTCATCAAGAAACTCATTTCCTTTTACGATCACATCCACGTAATCCATACTTGTATTAACAAAATTCAGAAAGCTTGGTTTATCTAACGATTGTAATTCAGAAATATTATCAAATTTCAAAATTTCTTTGGTATTTTCATTCAAAGGAAGATCCTCTTCATTATAAACAGAAAGAACAATTTTGGTATCTTTAAAGTAAGTATCGTCTTTATAATAAGTTTTCAAATAAATGGGGATCAAAGCAGACATCCAACCGTTCAAATGGATAACATCAGGAACCCAATTCAGCTTTTTGATGGTTTCTATAACGCCTCTTGCAAAGAAAACCGCTCTCTCGTTGTTATCTTCGAAAGGAGCTCCTTCATCATCAAAATAATATTGTTTTCTTTTGAAGTATTCTTCGTTATCGATGAAATAAACCTGCAAACGTTCTCCTGGTAAAGAAGCAACTTTGATAATCAGCGGCTGATCCAAATCATTGATAATAATGTTCATCCCAGAAAGTCTGATCACCTCGTGCAATTGGAATTTTCTCTCACTGATTTGTCCGAATCTAGGCATAAAAACCCTTACATCGTTACCTCCGCCGTGCATTTTCAGCGCCATTTTGTGTACTAAGCTTCCGATATTGGTCTCCTCTTGGTAAGGAAACATTTCCGTAGTAACGTATAAAATCTTTTGATTAGGCATAAAATTTTCTTTTGTTGAAGTATAAAAACTTCATTTTGCAAAATTACAAAAAATTAAATCAAAACATTTATTTTCCTCAATATTAATACTTAACACCAAAAGATATTAAATATCAACCAGTTAATAATTTTCAAATGTTAATTTCGATATGAAACAATAGGTTAATTTCAGGATATACTGTCCAGAATTATAATTTTCATCAACGCAAACATTTTAGCTTAAGATAAAACTATTATTATATTTCTTGATCAATCATTTGAAAAAACTATTACCTTTGAATTACAAATATTCAATCTAATAATGCAGGTTTTCTACGACTATAATTCATTTTCCAATTATATTAAAACACAAAAAGAACACGGCAAATCTATCGGTTTTGCACCAACAATGGGCGCTTTGCACGCAGGTCACATTTCACTTTACGAGGAAGCGAGAAAAGAAAATGACATTGTGATCTCTTCAATTTTCGTTAATCCTACGCAATTCAACAATCTGGAAGATTTGGAAAAATACCCGAGAACTGTAGAAGATGATATTAAAAAACTAGAAAATTCGAAATTGGTAGACGCCGTTTACATTCCGAGTGTCGAGGATATCTACCAGAATGGAATGGAGCGAAAACATTACAACTTTGGCGGAATAGAAAATGAAATGGAAGGCGCAGCAAGACCAGGACATTTTGATGGCGTTGGAACCGTGGTAGAAGAATTATTCCGACAGGTACAGCCAGACAATGCTTATTTTGGAGAAAAAGATTTTCAGCAATTAAAAATTATTGAAAAACTGGTTGATGTTCTGGATTTGAAAATCAAAATCCACGGCGTGAAAATTCATCGTGAAGAAAACGGGCTTGCTATGAGTTCCAGAAATATGAGACTTTCTGAAATCGAAAAAGAAACATCTTCTCTTATCTATAAAACTTTGCAGCAAGTTAATAATTGGACCAAGACTTTGACTATCTCTAAAATTAAGAAAAAAGTTGAAGCTCTTTTCAATCAAGAAAAAATGGACCTGGAATATTTTATGATTGCCGATGAGGAAACTTTGAAGGAGGCAGAATCTATGTCAGAAAATAAACAATACAGAGCTTTTATCGTAGTCAATGTTGGAAGTGTAAGATTGATAGACAATCTTCATTTGGATTGATGAAATCAAATTTGGGCAAAAAAAAGAAGCTTCTTTTACAAGAAGCTTCACACCAAATCACAAAATATTAATATGAAAAAAATTTACTTGCGTAAATTGTGACCCGGCTGGGATTCGAACCCAGGACCCATACATTAAAAGTGTATTGCTCTACCAGCTGAGCTACCGAGTCGGCCATTTTCTAATTAAATAAATAATTAAAAAATTGTTTTGGTTTTTAGAAATTTCAGAATAAGAATTCTTCAATTTCAATTAATTTTTGCAGTGCCTGCGACTGGACTCGAACCAGCACATCCTTAGGAAACCACCCCCTCAAGATGGCGTGTCTACCAATTTCACCACGCAGGCAAAAAAAAACCGTATCGCTACGGATTTTGTTGCTTGTGACCCGGCTGGGATTCGAACCCAGGACCCATACATTAAAAGTGTATTGCTCTACCAGCTGAGCTACCGAGTCGGCCACATTTAAAATTCTATATTACTATTTCGTTTTAAAGTGGTGCAAAGATAGGCCTTTTTTTAAAATCTCAAAATTTTTTTCGAACTTTGTTTAAAATAAAATTATGATAATTTCTCTGTTAGGTTATATGGGTAGTGGTAAATCTCACATTTCCAAAAACTTGAGCCAAAAAATAAATTTCAAATTAATTGACCTCGATCAAAAAATTTCTCAGCATCACCAGCAAACGATTCCTGAAATCTTCCAAAATAAAGGAGAAATCTTCTTTCGGAAGGAGGAAAAAAGAATTTTAGAAGAAATTTTAGATTCAAATGAAGATATTATTTTGAGTCTTGGTGGCGGCACTCCGGTTTACTATAACAATATGGAAACAATCAATGCAAAGTCCAAAAGTATTTTTCTGAGAGCTTCCGTGAATACATTGACAGAACGTGTGCTTTTACAGAAGCATACAAGACCATTGATTTCTAAATTAGAAAACTCAGACGTTCCCGAGTTTATTGCCAAACATCTTTTTGAAAGAAATCCTTATTACTCTCAGGCTCATTTTATTGTAGACACAGATTCTAAAAATCAAAATATAATCTCAGAAGAAATCATTAAACTTCTGAAAATCTAATCTTCCTCTTCTGTATTGCTTTTGAAAAATACGTCCCAATCATCATTTTCCATATCATTTGAAGAATCATCCGAGGAATAATCATCCATATCACGTCGGTCTTTTTTCGTCGGTCTTCCGATGCCTTTCTGTCTGTAATAGTCTTGTGAAGATTTTCTCAAGGCTAAAATTTCGTATTGATCTTTTTCGGTCATATCGACAACATAGTTAGGCACCAGTTTCGCGCCTACTCTGCTTTTCGGGATGTCTATCACTTTAATTTTATAATCAATTTGATTTTTTCTCATCTTGATAACATCGCCATTTTTCACTTCTTTGGAAGATTTCACCACGTTCTCACCAATGCTGACTCTGTTTTTCTTGATTTCTTCTGTAGCAATGGTTCTGGTCTTATAAAATCTTACACTCCATAAAAATTTATCTATTCTCATAATTTTTTATACTTTTGTCCCGTTAAAATTAATCGCAATTTAACATTAAATAAAAAAATGAAGAAAATACTTTTAGGAATTGCTCTTTCCGTGGTTGTTTTGCAAGGTTGCAAAAAGGATCGTGATGAAGAGGAAGTTGTTCCGGAAATATCAGTTGAGGATCAAAAAACCTATGACGATGCAGCAGCAAAAGATTTTTTAACCAAAAATTATCTTAACAGCAAAGGTGTAATTACCGCTTTTGATGACACAGTAACTACAGATGACAACGAGAAAAAACTGATTGATTACGATTATAAAACACTTCCGTCAGGAGTTATTTATATTGTAAGACCAGGTGCACAGCCAGAGCCAGGCAAAGTAGTTGGAACGACAGATGTTATTAGTTTCATGCAGGTTACTAAGACTTATTTAGCCACTAAAACGAATGACAAAGTTTCTTATTCAAGCGAAACAACTTTCGTGAATAATGTTACATCATCAGGCATTCCCAGTTTAGATCCGGCTTATTATTATGTAAGACAATCTGTTCTTGATAAATACAACACAGATAACAAAACAACTTATACCAGAAGCTTTTACGAAATTGAAGGTTTACAGGAAGCATTGAAAAATTTCCAATCTTTTGATCTGAATAATTCTGCGGAATACAATATGCAAGGCGTGATTATTGTTCCTTCCAGAGCGGCTTTCGGCAGAGATGATTCCGTTTATGGTGTTGGTTACAGAAACAGAAGTTTTGTTTTTAACTTCCAGCTTTACAATACCAGAGCAAGAAAAACTAATGAAAATTAATTAGATTTTCATCTAAATAAAAAAGGAGAAATTTCAATAGTGAAATTTCTCCTTTTTTTTATTTTTAATTTTATTTTAAATCTTAGCCAAAAAATCGTCAAACTGCATTTCTTTGATAGAAACATTGCCTTCTTCTGTGATTTTATCTAAAACAATCATTTCAATTTGATTGATGGATTTGGCGTCGAACGGTTTGGAAACTCGCACATAATTTTCTGTGAAGCCATACATCATATCATTCTTATTTTCGTGTTCCCAAAGAACTGGAAGCGTTTTCCCTAGCTGACTTCTGTAGAATTCCATTTTCTTTTTTTCGGAAAGGATTCTCAGCATTTTGTTTCGTCTTTTCCTTTCAGGGATTGGAACTGCCCCTTGCATTTCTGCAGCTTCGGTATTTTCTCTTTCAGAATAAGTAAAAACATGGAGATAACTGATTGGCAAATCATTCAGGAAATTATAAGTTTCCATAAATAACTCTTCTGTTTCGCCAGGAAATCCAACAATCACATCCACACCAATTGCCGCATCAGGCATGACTTCACGGATTTTATTAACCCGATTAAAATATAATTGGGTTAAATATCGGCGCTTCATTTTCTTCAATAATTCATCACTTCCAGATTGAAGCGGAATATGAAAATGAGGTACAAAACTTCTGCTTTTGGAAACCAATTCGATGCTTTCATCTTTCAGAAGATTGGGCTCGATGGAAGAAATTCTGATTCTCTCGATACCATCTACTTTATCCAATTCAGAAATCAAATCGAGAAAAGTATGTTCGTGTTTTTTATTCCCAAACTCGCCTTTTCCGTAATCTCCGATATTAACGCCTGTTAAAACAATTTCTTTGATATCTCTTGCCGCAATTTCTTTCGCATTCGCCACCACATTATCGATGGTATCAGAACGGGAAATCCCTCTGGCCAAAGGAATCGTGCAATAAGTACATTTGTAATCACAGCCATCCTGAACCTTCAAAAAAGCTCTGGTTCTGTCGCCGATGGAATACGAACCAACGAAAAAATCAGTTTCATCAATCTCGCAAGAATGAATCTCAGCACGACTTTCCGATTTCTCCAAATCATTCAGATAACTCAGAATATTGAATTTTTCCTTTGCTCCTAAAACCAAATCTACACCTGTAATGGCGGAAATTTCTTCAGGTTTCAACTGAGCATAGCAACCGATAATGGCAACCAAACCGCCTGGGTTAGCTTTCGCAGCGCGCTTGACGTGGAGTTTACATTCCTTATCCGCATTTTCTGTGACCGAACAAGTGTTGATAATATAAACTTGAGCCGGCTCATCAAAATTGACTTTTTGATAACCAGCATCCGTCAGTTGCCTTGCAATAGTCGAGGTTTCTGCAAAGTTCAGTTTGCAGCCAAGTGTATGAAAAGCAACGCTTTTGGGTTGTGAATTGACATTTGACATAAGTCTGCAAAGTTATTAATAAAATACAAATCATTCCAAATGGCGAATTTTGCTTAAAACTTCATTTCAAGATATAAAAAAATCCGACGTGAATCGGATTATATTTTTAACAATTTTAGTTGATACAATTATTCTGATTTTGGGACTTCAACTGCCAATTCATAGACTTTGCTATGCATCAAGTATTTCGAACGTTCGCGTGAAGTCACTTCCTGTACCTCATCTTTGAAAAGAATAATTACTGCATCTTCTTCCAACAAAGGGTCTGAGTCGGAGAAATACTTTTCATCAGGACTTTTTTCAGTAATCTGATTTTTTCTTTCTTTCAGTTTTTCTGCAATTTCCTGGAAGCCTTCGTCGGCAGAATGGATAATTCTATAATCCGGACCAGCAAAAGCTTTGTAATATTTATTTTCCGCAATTAAATTTTGAGAAGAATCTTCCACAGGATTATCATTGCCATCCAAAAAACCAACTTCGACTAGGCGTCCGTTTCTTTCTTCAGCAAATTTTCTGGCTTCACCAACGGAATTAAATCCCGTGTAGAGATTACTTTTCTCAAAGCCATATTTGATAAGTCTTTCGACTATATTGTCTGATTCCATAATTTATATTTTTGATTGATTAGAATTTGTCAGAGTTCCATTAATGATGTCTCACACCTTTCTGGTGGTAATTCACGCTTTTCGGGACGTTTTTATTATTTTTAAAACCTTTTTCACGATAATTATCGATAAAACGATTAGCTTCCGCAAAAAGCTCAGGTGTTTCGAAATGTAATTGTTTTCCGTTTTTGAAAATCTGACCTTGCGCTGTTCTGTACATTTGATTTTCTTTATATCGATTGCCGTCTGGTGCAGTAAACGGTTTCTTTTTATTCTTTTTTGATTTCAATAATTGACTAGCCAAAATCAAAGTTCCACTGGCGATAATCCCTAAAGCTATTTTTACGTTCTTATTCATAATCTTTCTATTTCCTTGTAGAAAACAAAAGTTTTGCCAAAGATTTTTATTCAAATTTTAAGAATTGATTTCAAGCTGAGTTAATTTGGAAATACTGACACACAAATTATGACAAAAAGTCATTATTGAAAATTTAATTAAAATAAAATTAATCAAACATTAAATAAATTGATTATCAATAGATTAAAATTATCCAACCGAGCTATTAAGGTATAAATATTAATTATATGAAAAATAAAGAATCATTATTCTTTATTAAGAAATTTTTAAAATTGGTTAAACTTCGTTAAAAGTGTAACACTAAGTTTTTAGTTCATACTAATTTAGCATTAAATTTGTGTAGTAATAATCTCAAAAAGAAATGAATATTAAGATGAAGAATACATTAAAAAAACTAATGCCATTTGCATTGACCGGTGTTATTTCTGGTGCAACCGTTTTCGGAGCGAGCCAATATTTCAGCCACGAAAACAATGGAGAAGATTTCTCATATTTTACAACAGCTTCTAAAAATTCGTCCTTCGCAGGAATGAGCGCTGCGACCGGAGATGATTTCGTAAAAGCTTCTAAAACCACAGTTCCGGCTGTAGTTACCATCAAAAATTACCAAGACAGAGCGGCTTCGCAAAGAATGCCGGAAACGGATATGTTCGATTTTTTCTTTGGTCCGCAAGGCGGGAATCAAAGACAACAACCTCAGCAAGCGCCTAAAAATATGCCTTCCGGTTTAGGTTCCGGTGTGATTATTTCCCCAGACGGATATATTATTTCCAACAATCACGTGGTTGCCGGAGCTAATAAACTGGAAGTTGTACTTAGTAATAAGAAAACTTACATCGCAACTCTAATCGGAACTGACCCGAATACTGACATTTCTCTTTTGAAAATTGAGGAAAAAGGTTTGCCTTATCTTAATTTCGCGAACTCAGATTTGACAGAAGTTGGACAATGGGTTTTGGCGGTTGGAAATCCACTAGGACTTAACTCTACTGTAACTGCGGGAATTATCTCAGCGAAAGGTAGAAGCATCGATATTTTGAGTCAACAATCCAGAACGCCAATTGAAAGTTTTATCCAAACGGATGCGGCAATTAACCCTGGAAATAGTGGTGGCGCTTTGGTAAACGTGAATGGCGATTTGATTGGAATCAACACAGCGATTCAGTCTAAAACCGGATATTATGAAGGTTATGGATTCGCAGTGCCATCTAACTTGGCAAGAAAAATTGTTGAAGATATTAAGAAGTTTGGATTGGTGCAGAGAGGTTTTCTAGGTGTTGGAAGTTTAGATTTGTCCAACGAAATGCAAGTTGCAGCGTACAACCAAAGAGAAAAGAAAAATCTGAAAGCTGGCGACGGAATATATGTAACAGAAATCACGAAAAATAGTGGCGCTGAAGATGCAGGAATCCAAACTGGCGACATCATTACTAAAATTGATAACACGGATATCACAGGATTCTCTGACCTTTCTTTAGCCATCGGAAGCAGAAGACCTGGCGATAAAGTGAACGTGACTTACACCAGAAATGGTAAAGTTAACAATGTGAGTGTGACTCTGAAAGACCAAAAAGGTGGAACATCGTCCAGAAGTAAAGATGACTTGACTGTGACTGAGAAAATCGGATCTGAGTTTGAACCTCTAAGCGAAAGAGTGAAAACAGATTACGGATTGGAAAGCGGTGTGATTGCTAAAAACGTGCTGGAAGGCAGTGAGATGGACAAAATTGGTGTAGTAGACAACTATATCGTAATGGAAATCAATGGAAAACCGGTTAATTCTCAGAAAGATGTTGAGAAAATCCTTAATAATTACAAAGGAAACGTTCAGGTGAAATACGTGGACGCTTACGGAAGAATTACTACGAGAGGTTTTAAATTGCAGTAATTTTTTTTAAATATTTAATATCAAACCCAATCATTCAATCGGTTGGGTTTTTTATTTGGATTTTTTTCTAACTTTGATTAATATCAAATGATATGAAAAAGATCAAATGTATCGTCATAGAAGATCAGGAAGTGGACAGATTGATGCTCCAACACCTCATCAAACAACAGGAAATTCTGGAGCTTGTTGTGGCCGTAGATTCTATTGAAAATGCAAAACCTTTTATCGATGATACTATCGACTTGCTTTTTCTTGATATCGATTTGCCAGAAATGTCTGGGATAGAAATCAGAAAAACTTATCAGAAAATTCCGGCCTGCATTTTCATCAGCTCGCATCCGGAATATGCTATAGAAACCTTTGAATTGGATACATTAGATTTTATCTCAAAACCTCTGAAAAAAGAACGCTTTGATTATTCTATTCATAAATTGATTGATTTTTTCAGTATGAAAGAAAAATCTGAATATTTTGATATACTCTCGGGTTCGCAGTTTTTGAAGATCAAAGAAGGTCATAATACTGTTCAGATCAAAATCTCCGACATCATCTATCTCGAAGCTTTGAAAGATTACACAAGACTGATTACAGCTCAGAAAAAACACTGCGTCTTATCATCTATTGGTCAAATCCTGAAAGAAAATCACTTTTCTAATTTTGTCAGAATTCATAAAAGCTATGCGGTTCCAAAACATTTGATTACCAGAAAAAACAGTTACGAAGTCATCATCAACAGCAATATCAATCTCCCGATTGGCAGAGCTTACAAAGAAAATCTAAGCTTTTTTGAGTCTTAAAATAATCTGAGTCTCACCAATCAACTGATTACTTTTAACATCAATCTCACAATGGATGGATTTGCAAAGATCCCGAATCACGTGCAGTCCCAAACCTTTTTTGATGCCAATACTTGTGTGATCTTCGTATAACGCTTTGAATTTTCCAATATTCGCGCCTCCTCCATTATCCGAAACTTCTATAAAACTTTCATCATTTTCTTCCCAGGCTTTGCAAATAATTTGTGCGTTTTGTTTGCCTTGTAGCACTTTGACGCTGTTACTGATGAGGTTTCTAAGAATCGTTCTCAAATATTCTTTGTCCGCCCAAATTGACATTTGATCCGGATAATTAAATGAAATCTGAATGTCACTCAGCCAAACAAATTCTTTTTTAACATCAGAAAAAATTTCTTCTACTTTATAATTTTTGAAAGACGGAACAAAATTTTCCATTTGACCTTTGCTCCAAAGCAAAAGATCTTCCATCTGTTCCAGAAGCTGTTCTGTTGCGGTTGTTGTTTGCAATTCGAGTCGGTTTTTGGTCTCAGCATCCATCATTTCTGGCGCTTCTTTTTGGAGATGAAGAAAATTAATCAATGAAATGACGGGGCTTCTCAAGTCGTGGTTCAGAATTCCGAAAAACTGCATTTTGGTTTTGTTGGCTTTGTCGAGTTCTGCATTCAGAATCATCAATTTTCGGTTGATCTTCTTTCTATTGCGACTTTGGTAATAAAGCAAACCTCCGATAATCGCAATGGCAACCAAGCCCGAGATTAAATAGACCCGTTGTTTTTTAGAGTTTTTAATGGTCAGTTCGTGAATGGTATTTTCATTGACCAAAAATTTTATTTCCTGCTGCTTACTTTTATTTTGAAATTGAGCTTCCGCATTAGCAAGACTTTGTTTTCCCGATTCTATCAAAAGAGAATCATTGGTTTGATTGTAAGTTTTATAATATTGATACGCTTTATCCCACTGTTTTTGAGAGGCATAACTTTCAGACAATTTTTTATTGATTTCAGCAAAGAATCGTTTGTCATATATGTAGGCAAAATTCAGAGCTTTATCGAGCATTTTGATAGCTTCCGGATATTTCTTTTGTCCAATAAGCACTTTTCCTTTGATGGTATTGGCTTCCATCAGGATCTCTTCATCGTTTGATTTCTCTCCAAAATGCAACGCTTTATCAGCATAATCATCGGCCAACTCCAGTCTATTTTTTCCCAAATAAAACTCAGCCATATTTCGGTTCGCATAACTGATATTCAGAAAAAGCATTTGGTTATTTTGTCCGAGTTGGTAGAGTTCCAGATAATATTTTTTGGCTAAATCTATATTTCCCAAATTAGTATAAGCCTCTATGTAAGTATTGTACAAAAATGCAATTCCGTCTGACCTTTTGAGATATGGAACCGCGTAGTTGGCGTATTCTACTGCTTTTTCGAATTGTTTCATATCATTATAAGCATCCGCAATCTGAAGATAAGAAATCCCGATGTTGTTACTGGTTTCCTTTTTACTTTTATCCAACAACAAATAATCAATCGCTTTGAGCTTATAATTAATAAAATTTTCAAACTCAGACCTGTCCAGATAATACTCGCCAATACTTCCTAATAATGTAGCTTTCAGATTTTTGGGCTTGATTGTATCTACAATTTTTTTGACATAATTGATCAGCTCTTCTCCTTTCTTATATTCTTTTATGGAATAATACATATAATTGAGTCTCATCAAAGCTAAAACCTCCTGCTCCAGATATTTGCCTTTCGCCAGTTTTAATGATTTTTCAAAAAAAACTGTTGCTTTTTCATATTGATTGTTGGTATACTCATAACCGTAACCTTTGTAGAAATAGAATTTTGATAAGTACTTACGATCATTTTTAGCAAGAGCAATTCCAACATCTGCTTCCTTGATTAATAAAGGATAATTTTCTATCTCTGTTAATGAATTACAATACAAATCCCATGCTTTGATTTTTCCTCCCGTCGTTTTGTACTGCAAAAGATCGGGTTGCTTCTGTGAGAATAGAAACAAGATAGAATTCAGCATAAGAAAAACGTATAGTTTCCTCATTAATAGGATTTTAAAAACCACATTAAAGCTACAATTATTTTTCAATAAATGTCATTGGTCTATTAAAATTGTCGTTTATCTATTTCATCTTTTCATCAGCAGGGTCACATTCTACCTTTGGAATAGAAAAATTCAACCAATGAAAAGTAAAATACTAATTCCGCTTTTAGTTTTATCCTTTGCTCCTTTAGGATTGTTAAAAGCACAGAAAACGATGGGTTCTGCCGGGATAACCGCCACAGGAAGTGGAGGCAGTTCGTCTTACACCGTCGGACAAATAGATTACCAGCAAAAGGGAGCCAATGCACAGGTGATGGAAGGCGTACAGCACGCCTACGAAATTACCACACTTGCTGTAGAAGATTTGGACAGCAAAGAGCGGAAGATTCTCTTATATCCCAATCCCGTGAAAGATTTTTTGTTCGTCGATTTTAATGACAAAAATTATCAGGATTCTAGCTACATCCTGTTTGACTCACAAGGAAAATTGATCAAAAAAGGAAACCTGAATCAGCAAAAAAGCGAACTTGATTTTTCTCTTTTGCCAACTTCTGTTTACATCATTCAGATTTTCCAGAAAAACCAAAACATCAAAACATTTAAAATTATCAAAAAATAATACTTATGAAAAAAATTGTATTAATTGCAGCGTTTGCCTTGGGAACTTATATGGTTTCTGCACAAGCTCCGGAAAAAATGAGCTATCAGGCAATCATCAGAAATAACACCGGGCAATTGTTGACTAATCAAAATATTGCTGTGAGAGTTACTATTTTGCAAGGATCAGCAGGAGGAACATCGGTTTACTCAGAAAGAATCACCGGAACGACCAATGTGAATGGATTGGTGAGTCTGGAAATAGGATCCGGAACAGTTCTAAGTGGTACCTTCAACACCATCAACTGGGGTGGAAATTCTTATTATCTGAAAACAGAAACCGATCCATCCGGAGGAACTAATTACACAATTACCGGCACTAGTCAGTTACTAAGTGTGCCTTATGCTTTATACGCTAAATCGTCTGGTGGCGGTGGTGGCGGAAGTTTAACATTGCCTTACACTAATACAGTTACAAATGCTTCAGACCTTTTCACTTTAATCAACAATGGCGACGGAAGTTCTATCGTGGGTCAGAATTCTACAACATCTAGCAGTATTTCCGCAGTAAGAGGTGAAGTTACAAATACAGCTCCAGGCGGATTTTCAGCTGGAGTCAAAGGAGTTAATATCGGAACTGCGGGATTAGGAATTGGTGTTTGGGGATCACAGGCTGGTTCCGGTTGGGGCGTATATGGTGTTACACCAAACGGAATAGGTGTTTACGGAAATTCTTCAGCAGGCGGATATGGCGTATATGCCAATAGTACGACGGGAACAGGTCTGAGTGCAACCAGCGTCAGTGGTATTGCGGCAAATATCTCTATTTTAAATAATGCCAATAACAATAATGTTTTGAATATATCTACGGTGGGAAGTGGGAAAGTTATCAATGCCTCAACTACCGGAAATGGAACAGCTATACAATCTTCCAGCGCAGGAGGTTCTGGTATTGACACTTCTACCTCAACACAGACAGGCGCAGGTATTATTGGCCGAAACACTGCTGCAGGCGAGGCAGTTGTAGGATTGACGACAAGTGATATTGCGGGTGCAGTTGTAGGAAGAAATGATGGCGGAGGTTATGGTGTTCGCGGATTTGTAGCTACTAATACTTCGGGAACTGGGATTGGTGTTTATGGTCAAGTCGGAATCAGTAACAGTACTGGTAGAGCAGGAAGATTTGAAAACCTTAACAAAGATAATACTGAAGCTAATATCTTGGAAGTCGAAAGCAATTCTAATGGAAATATTCCTGATAATACTTTAGGTAATGCTTCATCATTTCTTTTAGATAACACAAATAGTGTTGGTTCAGCAGTAAGAGGTGAGGTTAATACCATTTTTGGCAATTTTGGCGCAGCAGGAATCTTCGGTATATCTTCTGGAACAGGCGGTAGAGCCGGATTATTTTATGCCTCGAATCCAGAAGGAAACGGCGCAGCTTTAGTTGCTTTAACAGATGGAAACGGAAACGCAATAACAGCAAACGCAGGAAAAAACGGAAATGCAATAGAGGCCAATATAGATGGTGCAGGAACAGCCGTATATGGCTGGGTACCATCGTTTGGAACAGGCCGTGCAGCCAGATTTGAAAATTTCAATGAAGACAATGACAATAGCGTGATGAATGTCAAAACTATTGGAAATGGTGCTGCAGGAAATTTTTTGGTTGACAATACACAAGGTACCTCGGCTGCAGTTGCAGGTGAAGTCAATTCTATTTTCGCCAATTTTGGGACAGCCGGAGTCTATGGTAAATCCTCTGGGACAGGCGGATATGGTGGTCTATTCTATGCCAGTAACCCTTCTGGAAACGGACCAGCCCTTATAGCACTCACAGAAGGCGCAGGAAACGGAATTACTGCCAATGCAGGAGGAAATGGAGAAGGTGTTGAAGCAAGCGCAGATGGCAGTGGTAGCGCAATATATGGCTGGACACCCAATTTCGGGACAGGAAGAGCAGGAAGATTTGCTAATTTCAATGCCTCCAACGGGCAAGCAACTGTTCAAATATCATCTAACGGAACAGGAAATACACTTTTAATCAATCATACAGGAGCATCTGGAAACTTGGCCACATTTCAAAGCGCAGGAGCCAACGTTGCTAGAATCAATAAAGCTGGTAAGGCATTCTTCAACGGAGGAACGCAAGCTAGTGGTGCGGACGTTGCGGAAGCATTTGCTGTTGAAGGAAATATTTCGCAATACGAGACAGGAGATATTTTGGTGATTTCAACCGATTCTGACAGAACCGTAGAGAAATCTTCAAAGTCTTATTCTAATTTGGTTGCCGGTGTTTACGCTACAAAACCAGGTGTTCTTTTAACAGAAGAAAGCATCGAAACAGATATTTCTGATAAAGTTCCAATGGGTGTTATCGGTGTCATTCCTACCAAAGTTTGTCTGGAAGGCGGTTCAATCAAAAGAGGTGATCTATTGGTGACATCATCAAGAGCAGGTGTGGCAATGAAAGCCGATCTCGATAAAGTAAAAATTGGACAAGTTCTGGGGAAAGCTTTGCAGTCTTATGATGGTAATGACATCGGTAAAATCAATGTACTAATCAGTATCAAATAATCTAAAATCTAATCAAAATGAAAAATTTATATATCGCAATTCTAGTGTTTGCAGGAACTTCTTTCGCAATGGCTCAGGAAAATAAGTCTAAGGAAGAAAAACAAGAAATCCCGAAAGAAGTGATGGAAGCCAACGCAAAAGCATACAAAGACAAAGCTTCTGAAAAGAAAGTGGAAAGAACAGGTTTAGCTTCTGAAGAAGGACTGCAAAAATCAAAAACGCAGAACAAAAACTCTTCTGCTCCTTCCGGCAAAACGATTCCAGGGACGTCTGATATTTACGCTATTAAAGCAAGTATCCCGGTAAGAACTGTCGAAAACAGAAAACCAAACAGTGCAAAAAAACAAGTGCAAGGTTTGCCAAATACAGCAACGCTGGCTGAGATTAAGAAAACAATTCCTAAAAACTAATTATCAAAACAGAGAAGGCTTATCATATCGATAAGCCTTTTTAATTTAATCTAAAATTCATTCTGAATCTAGGAAACAAAACGATATTTTTGCAGTCTAAAAATTCCTGTGAAACTTTTCAATTCTTATATCAATACTTTCAAAGGACTTTCCAGAGAAGCCTGGATGTTGTCTGTTGTGATGCTCATCAACCGTTCTGGTTCGATGGTTTTGCCGTTTTTGGGTGTTTATATGACAGACCATCTGAAGTTTTCTTTGGAGAATACAGGGATTGTTTTAAGTTTTTATGGGATTGGTTCTGTGCTTGGTTCTTATTTAGGTGGATTTTTGACGGATAAATTTGGTGAATATTATATCCAAAGCTGGAGTTTGTTTCTGAGTGCACCGGTTTTTATCATTATGCCTTTTTTCTCGAGTGTGGAGATGATGGCTTTCCTGATATTTCTTCAAAGTACGATTAGTGATACTTTTCGTCCAGCGAATTCTGTAGCGATTACTAAATATGCAAGACCTGAGAATCTGACGAAAGCTTTTTCTTTGAACAGAATGGCAGTCAATCTTGGATTCTCGATTGGGCCTGCTTTGGGTGGAATCTTGTCTGGGATTTCTTATAACTTTTTGTTTGTGGTGAATGCCATAGGCGCTTTAACAGCAGGAATCATCTACGTTATCTTCTTCCGAAAGAGAAATAAAATCTTCCGTGAGAAAAAGAAACTGGAGCCTGTAAAGCCTATTGAAAAGAAAGTCACCAAATCGCCTTACAAAGATTATCCGTTTTTGCTTTACAGCTTTTTGTGTGCAGTTTTTGCGGTTTGTTTTTTCCAGTTTTTCAATACGATTCCGTTGTTTTATAAAGATGTGGCGAAGCTGGATCAAAGTACGATTGGTTTCATCTTAGGATACAGTGGCTTCATTATTGTTTTGTTGGAAATGCCTTTGGTGAGTATCGCTGAGAGGGTTTTGAAGATTCCGCAAATCTTGGCGATTGGGATTGTGATGTCTGGATTGTCTTATTTGTTACTACTTCTGGGGAGTGGTATTCCGTTGCTTCTGTTGTCTATGTCAATATTGTCTGTTGCAGAAATTTGGGTTCTTCCGTTTATGTCCACTGTGACGGCTTTGCGCGCTGAGAAAGGAAACAAGGGTGCTTATATGGGACTGAATGGGATTGCATTTTCATTCTCCTTTATTTTCACTCCGTTTTTGGGGACTTATGTTGTGAGTCAATTTGGGTTTGACAGTTTGTGGGTTGGGTCGTTTGCAGTTCTCGCGTTATCGGCGGTTTTAATTTATATTGTGGTGAAGAAGATGATTCCGACGAGGTAGTTGAATATTGTTTACAGTTGCAAGAATATCCAATCACATTGTAAGAATATTCTGTAACAATGCAAAAATATTCTACCACATCGCAAGAATATGATGTAACAATGCAAGAATATTCTGTTACAACACGAGAATATTCAGTTACATTGTAAGAATATTCCGCTACATCATAAGAATATTGAATCACAATGCGAGAATATTGCTTTACATCGTGAGAATATGAAATCGTGATGTAAGAATATTTGTTGAGAGATTCAATACTTGGACAAATCAGGTTTGGATGGGAAATCTGCAACCCGACTTGAGTGGAGCTCTTTTTGTCATTGCGATTGTACAATGGTTCTATTGATTGCTTCACGTTGTTCGCAATGACAAAAAAGCGGGAACGGAAGGCGGAATAGTTGCCCAAATAATTATTTTCACACCAATACGATAAAAAAACTATTTTTGTTGCACTCAAATTTGAAACAATGAATCCGGGAACTGTCTTGTTATTATTCGTTTTTGCCTATTTTATCGGGCTTTTGGTCATCTCTTATTTTACAAGTCGTAATTCCGACAACCAGTCGTTTTTCATCGGGAACAAGAAAAGTAAATGGTGGCTGGTGGCATTTGGGATGATTGGGACGTCGCTTTCGGGCGTAACGTTTATCTCGGTTCCAGGCACGGTCGGGAAGATGACGACGGGCGATTATGCGTTTGGCGGTTTCGAATATTATATGATGGTGATTGGGTTTTTCATCGGCTACTTCATTGTTGCGGGTGTTTTGCTCCCACTCTATTACCGCATGAATCTGACTTCGATTTATACTTATCTGGGAAAACGGTTCAATGTGGAGGCGCATAAAATCGGGTCTTTGTTTTTCATCGTTTCGAGAGCGATTGGGGCGACGGCGCGGTTGTATCTGGTGGTGAATATTCTACAGATTTTCCTTTTGGAAGCGCTGGGTGTTCCGTTTTGGGTAACGGCTTTTGTGTTGCTTCTGATGATTTTGCTTTACACGTTTGAAGGCGGTGTGAAGACGATTGTGATTACGGATACGTTGCAGACATCGTTTATGATTATCAGTCTGATTGCCTGTATTGTTTATATTTTATCGAACCTTAATCTGTCTTTTGGGGAAGCGTTCTCGATTCTTGAGCAGAAGCAATACACGCATTTTATCAATACAGATGTGAATTCTAAAACCTTCTTCCTGAAAACGATTCTGGGCGGGATGTTTATCACGATTGCAATGACAGGGCTTGACCAAGAAATGATGCAGAAAAATATTTCTGTGGACAACCTGAAAAACTCGAAAAAGAATATGCTGACGTTTGCCGGAACTTTGCTTTTTGTGAATTTGGCGTTCTTGTTTTTGGGTGGTTTGCTTTATCTTTTTGCGATACAAAATGGGGCTGAATACGGATATTTAAAGTCTGAAACCCCTACTCCAATATTCGGTTTCGAAAATTCTGCTGGAAATATCCAAAATATTATGGGTGACGACCTTTTTCCTGCGTTGTCACTTGGACATTTTCCGATGGCGTTGTCTATTATTTTTATCATTGGATTGATTTCCGCCTTATTTCCTTCTGCTGATGGGGCTTTGACGGCGGTGACGAGTTCTTACTGCGTTGACCTTTTGGGCTTGAACGAAGACCAACAAAAAACCGAAAAGCAAAAGAAAAGACTGAGAATGAAAGTTCATTTGACTTTCACTGTCATATTTTTCGCTTTGATTATGGTTTTCAAAGCCATCAATGAGAAGTCGATTGTTTATTTGATTATGGAAATCGCGGGTTACACTTACGGGCCACTTTTGGGACTGTTTGCTTTTGGGATTTTGACGAAATTTACGATTGTAAAAAAGTATTCGATATTGGCGGTGACGCTACTTGCGCCGGTTTTGACTTATTTGATTAATCTTTATGTGACGAATAATACGGATTATAGAATTGGTGTGGAACTGATTATTCTGAATGGGTTTTTGACGTTTGTGGGATTGTGGTTGGTGAAAGCTAAGAAATTGGAATCGGCTTGATGAAAACCCACACCACCAATTACACCAACACTTTAATAGAAATCGCAGAAGATTCTCCGGTTTCCAAAGCCGTGATTCCGGTGGTGAAAAATGATAAAAGGACAATTGCCAATTATCAGTACGAGAAGCTTTCCAAACATCCTTTGAAATATACTTCCGATGAATTGCTATTCGAGATTTTTGCCGAACGAAATGACATTTCATCTTCGGAGTTTGAGGAAGAGAAACAGAAGTTCTTTTCAAAAGGTCAGGCTTGTTTGCGAACGTCACCTTTGGCCAAGAAAAATGGATTTGGGATTTTTCATAATCAGGATTCGAAAGTTAAATTGATTCCTGCTGAGTCGGAGGAATATCAACAATTATTGAAAGACAATTCTGTCAAAAAAGTCAAAGCTATGAAATCCAAAAGATGATGGAATCAATTCATTGAAATTCCAATCTTGCTTTTCACTTTATAAGAACCTAAAGTCTTGCTTTTCTTATTTTTGAAGTAATGCGACAAGTGGCTTTCGTCCGTAAAGCCAAACTCATAAGCGATTTGCTTGATGGTATTTTGCCCGGATTCCATTCTTCTTTCTATCAACGCCATTCGATAATCATTGACATAGTCACGATACGAAACTTCGAAATTCCGTTTGAAATAAGCGCTGAAATAAGTCGGTGAAATATTGAAATGATAAGCGATATTTTTGATTCGAATCGTCTCCGGCTGGTAGATATTCTGATGAATGTACGAAATCACATCTTCCTTGTTCTGAAGTCCAACATCCAACCTGATGTCCATTTTGGAAGTTGCTTCTTTTATCAATCCGAAAATTGAAAGGATTTGGTAAAATACAATCGGCGAAGTAGAAACATCTTTCCTACAATTATAAGACAGAATATTTTCGATTGTTTTTTTCAGAATCGTTTTGCAAGGTTCGGTGAAGATGAGTTTTTTCTCTTTCAGGATTTGTTTTCGCATCACATTTTCCGGGGAATTCATCGCGAATGAGTCTGGCGAAAGGTGTTTGTTTCCTTTGAAATAATCGTCTGTGAACTTGATGAAAATCAATCTTGAATATTTATTGTACTCGAAATAATGATGGTCATCAGGCGAAATCAGGAAAAGGTCGCCGCATTTATAAGGCAGAATAATGTTGTTGATATGATGTTGGCCGTTTCCTTTCAAAATATAAATCATCTCATAATAAGTATGACTGTGCGAAGGATGACCAAACTCCTCCCCTTCCAGATCACTAATGACTAAAGACTCAAATTGCAGTTTTTTCACAGTATTAAATTAATTTTAAATTCATTACGATAGCATAAAATTACAATTTTTTGAATTAATTGTACAATCTAAAATTTGTATTTTTTCACAACATTTGTATAGAATTTTTAATCGGATATTAATTCCAATTCAAAAAAATACCATCATAAAATTTAATAAAAATGGAATATAGATTTTTAGGAAAATCAGGACTGAAAGTTCCAGTTCTTAGTTTCGGAACGGCAACTTTCGGTGGCGAAGGTGATTTCTTCAAAGCTTGGGGAAACACCCAGGTTGATGAAGCCAAGAAACTCATCAATATTTGTATGGATGCCGGCGTCAATTTTTTTGATACGGCCGATATTTATTCTGACGGAAAATCTGAGGAAGTCCTTGGAAAAGCTATTGAAGATTTTTCTCGTGACAAATTAATTTTATCAACGAAATCAACTTTCACATTTGGTGAAGGTCCAAATAATCAAGGTTCTTCCCGACTTCACATTTTGAAGCAAATCGAAGGAAGCCTGAAACGTCTCGGAACAGATTACATCGACGTTTATCATATGCACGGCTTCGATGGAAATACACCAATTGAAGAAACTTTGAAAGTTTTAGATGAATTAGTAACGAGCGGAAAAGTCCGATACATCGCAGCTTCCAACTTTTCTGGCTGGCATCTGATGAAGTCTATCGGAATTTCTGAGAAATATGGGTGGAGCAAATATATCGCACATCAGGTCTATTATTCTTTGGCAAACCGCGATTACGAATGGGAATTGATGCCTTTAGGATTAGACCAAAATGTAGGTTCGATTATTTGGTCGCCATTGGCATCCGGAAGATTGAGTGGAAAACATGGGAGAAACAAACCAATTCCGCAAGACGGTAGAATTGCTCAAGGTGGAAGTCCGGTTCCTGAAGCGGTTGTTCCGGAAGAGATTTTTTACAATACAATTGATGCTTTGGAAGAAGTTGCAGAAGAAGTAAATAAAACTGTTGCGCAAGTTGCTCTTAATTGGCTTTTGCAGCGTCCTACAGTTTCCAGCATCATTATTGGTGCAAGAAATGAAGAGCAGTTGAAGCAAAATCTGGAAGCTGTAGGCTGGAATCTGACACGTGAACAAGTTGAAAAACTAGATAAAGCCAGCGAAGTTCCACCGACTTATCCTTATTGGCATCAATGGAAAAATAAAAGTCTGAATCCAACGCCGGATTTTTACAGTCATTTGAAATAAATTTAAAATGATGAAAGACTTCAAAACCATCTTTTTCTTTCTCAGATTACCGGTTGCAGTTTCCTTATTAGGTCACGGATTGGTACGACTTCCAAAACTTGAAATATTCAGTAGTTGGATGGTAACTTCAATGGAAAAATCCGTGATTCCCGATTTTTTGATTGTCCCTTTCAGTTACTTTTTACCGATCGCAGAGGCTTTAATTGGATTGTCATTATTAATTGGATTTCAAACCAAATATACTTTGTTTGCAGGTCTTACTTTAATGAGTATTTTGATTCTTGGAAGTTCATCGATTGAAAACTGGAGCGCGATAGAATCACAGCTTTTGCATTCTTTCTACTTATTCGGATTGGTTTGGTTTTGGCAGAAATATCATGCAGAATCAAATTCTTAATTTAAAATCTTATGAAATATCTAAAATTTTTAATCTTAATTCTGTCTTTGAGTTTCCTGTCCGCTCAGGAAAACCGTCCGGTTCTGGATATTATGCTGACGAATTATGAATATCCTTATCCCGTTCATTTCCTGAATTTCAAAAGTCAGAATCAGGATATAAAGATGGCTTATATGGACATCAAACCAGAAAAAGCAAACGGCAAAACTGTCGTTCTCCTTCACGGAAAAAACTTCAACGGTGCTTATTGGAAAACGACGATTGACGCTTTGACAAAAGAGGGATTCCGAGTCATTGTCCCCGACCAGATTGGTTTCGGAAAATCATCAAAACCAACTGAATATCAATTTACTTTTCAGCAATTGGCTCAGAATACGAAATCTGTTTTGGATGAATTAAAATTGAATAAAGTCTATCTCCTCGGACACTCGATGGGCGGAATGGTGGCGACAAGATTTACATTGATGTATCCTCAAACGGTTGAGAAATTAATCCTTGAAAATCCAATCGGACTGGAAGACTGGAAGCTAGTCGCGCCTTACACTTCCATCGATAAAAATTACGAAACCGAACTGAAAGCTGATTACGAATCCACGAAAAAATATCAGAACGGATTCTACTACGACAACCAATGGAAACCGGAATATGACGAGTGGGTTTATCTTTTAACAGGCTGGACAAAAGCGCCGGATTATCCAAAGGTGGCGCTCGTAAACGCTAAAACTTCAGATATGATTTTCACGCAACCTGTGGTTTATGAATTTCAAAATCTGAATGTTCCGACGCTTTTAATCATCGGAACAAGAGACAGAACCGCGATCGGTAAAGCCAATGTGAAAGATAAAAAAATAGCCGAATCGATGGGACGTTACGACCTACTCGGCAAAGCCACTCAACAAAAAATAAAAAGTTCGAAATTGGTAGAAATTGAGAATGTGGGACACCTTCCGCACATCGAAGTTTTTAAGCAATTCATCAAACCTGTCAAAGAATTTTTAAAATAATGAGCGACATTTCTTTAAACTCCGAATCTCAACTTTCCAAGTCTCAGGTTCTCGGACTGGCTGTCGTAGCCGGAATTTGTGTTTCCAATATCTATTACGCACAACCGATTTTGCATCAGATTGCGGAAACTTTCCAAGTCACTGAAAGTAAAATGGGCATTATGGTCGGCTTAGGACAAGTTGGTTATGGCGCCGGATTATTGACCTTAGTTCCACTTGGCGACAAGGTCAATCGCAAAAACCTGATTTTGATTTTGTTGGCGGTTCTTTTCTGTATTCTTGCAGGCATCGGAATGGTTTCCAATTATTATTTCATCTTTTTATTTAGTTTATTATTAGGTTTAACAGCCGTTGCCGCGCAGGTTATTTTACCAATGGCCGCGGAATTATCTGGCAATGAAAAAGGAAAAAATGTTGGCATCATCTTTACTGGCATTTTAGTCGGAATTCTGATGGCAAGAGTTTTCAGCGGTTATATTTCCGAATGGAGCAACTGGAAAATGGTGTATTACATTTCGGCTGGATTTACGATTTTCTCATTGGCTTTCGTTTATTTCAAATTGCCGAGTGTCCAACCAACCTTCAGTGATTCTTATTTTAAATTAATTTCATCCTCATTTTATCAGTTAAAACGATTTCCACAACTCAGATTATACTCTTTAATGGGCGGAATTGCATTCTCCATTTTTTGCTCGTTCTGGACAACCTTAACTTTCCTTTTAGTCGAAAAACCCTACGAATACAGCTCAGACTTAATTGGACTTTTCGGAATGCTCGGAATTGCGGGAGCTTTGGTTGCGCCGATGATTGGAAAAGCATCTGACAAAGGCGGTTCTGGGAAAACTCAGTTGATTGCGAGCATTGTTTTGTTGATGGGATCGGTGGTCATTTTTATTTTTCCAAGTTATTTAATCTCGATTATTCTAGCCGTAGTTTGCATCGATGTTGGTGTACAATCCATTCAAGTGACCAATGTTGCACTGATTTACAGATTAGACCAAAAAGCGAACAGCCGAATCAACACCATTTATATGACTTCCTACTTTGCTGGTGGCGCTTTGGGAACTTTTATCGGTTTGAAATGCTGGGAAATGGGCGGATGGAATTATGTTGGGATTCAGCTCGTTGTGTTTAGTTTAATTGTATTTTTGATGAATATATTCAAAACAGTCAAATCAAATTAATAAAAAGAAAATATGAAACTTTCAATCTCACTAATGACCTTATTTTTAGGTTTAAATTTTACGATGGCACAAAAACTAAAACCCGTTGTCTACAAAGACGGCGAACAAAAACTGAACGGACTCGTAACTTCTAACGCAGGAAAAAAACTGCCTGCCGTTTTGATTCTTCCCGCTTGGAAAGGCATCGATGACGAAGCGAAAAACGCCGCATTGGAATTAGAAAAACAAGGTTACATTGCTTTTGTAGCAGACATTTATGGTGAAGGCAATATTCCGGCAGACAATGGCGCAGCGGCTAAAATCGCAGGGAAATATAAGCAAGACTACAAAGCTTATCAGCAAAGGATTGCTGTGGCTTTGGAAGAACTGAAAAAGCAAGGTGCGAATGTGGATAAAATTGCGGTTATCGGTTATTGTTTCGGTGGAACCGGCGCTTTGGAAACGGCGAGAGCTGGATTTCCTGTTGCGGGCGTAGTGTCTATTCACGGTGGTTTGGCGAAAGCAAACGACCGCCTGAATGTTCCTATTAAAACTAAAGTGCTGGTAGAAAATCCAGCGGACGACGAAAGTGTAAAACCTGAAGATATGACCAATCTGATCACCGAATTGAAAGCCGGCAAAACAGATTTCCAAATCATCACTTATGCCAATTCCAAACATACTTTCACCAGTCCAGAATCGCCGGATTATAACGAAGTAATGGCCAAACGGGCGTGGTACCACACTTTGACTTTTCTGAAAGAAATATTAAAATAGAAGTTAGACTTTAGAAATTAGAATTAGAAAGACAGCTATCACAGCTGTCTTTTTTTATTTTTTGACTAATAATGATACAATATCCTGCAGAACTTTTTGCGAAACAAAATGCATAAAATCAGTTCTTTCCAAATGCGGAAGAAATAATTTGGACGTTACTTCTTCTGCGCCAATTCTAATCGTGTAGAAAACTGTTCCGACATCTTTTCCATCTTCGCCTTTGCTTGGACCAGCAACGCCTGTGGTAGAAACTGAAATATCGGTTTTGAATAAATTCTGACAACCAACTGCCATTTCCGAAGCAACTTGTTCACTCACAACCGTGAATTCTTCAACCGTTTTCGGATTGACATTCAGAATATCGATTTTTTTATCGGTGGCATAAGTCACGATTCCGCCAAAGAAATATTTTGAACTTCCTGAAACTGTTGTTATCAGATGCGCCAATTCTCCACCTGTACAGCTTTCGGAAACCGATAAAGTCAGATTTTTATCGATGAGCAATTCGCTTAGGATTTTCTCAATTTTATCTTCGTGCGTGGCAACAATATTCTCACCGATTAGAGGAAATAATTTACCGATTTCGTTTTCCAAATCTTGATTCAGTAATTCCTGTGAACTTCCGGAAGCCGTCAATCTCAGTTTTACTCTTGTCCCAACTGGCAAA